>Ga0209533_1000154_pt1 | contig 62598 bp, 30 predicted proteins | sample COG_04_FD_184748 | JGI IMG/M metagenome (GOLD analysis project Ga0209533, IMG submission 184748) | Pelagic Microbial community sample from North Sea - COGITO 998_met_04 (SPAdes) (version 2) | ecosystem: Environmental > Aquatic > Marine > Neritic zone/Coastal water | place: Helgoland, sampling...
AACCCACGCAACCTACACTACAACTCGTACGACCCTGTCAACACCTTCTCCGCGTCGTACACACTTCCATCCACACACACGTAACGCGCTATTCCTGACTGTTCGACAACATGCAATTCCTTCATAATATAGTTATCGGTGGGTCCTGTATTATCTACTTCTCCGTTCGGGATTCCTTTAATATGAGTTCCGCAAAAATGATATCCTTGCTTTTTTCTTCTTGTACATTGTTCATCGTTTGCTCGCTTAGCACAGCATCGGTCCGTAATAGGTACTGAATTCTTAATACGTCTGCGTTTATTAAAATCTTCTTTATCAAAAACCAATCTTTCAAAATTATAAATATACTTAATTAGATCTTCGGAATGTTCGTTATCATTTCCATATAGTTCTGTTATTTTATTTCTTACGTTGTTTTTAAAATCACACACATAGTGTTCAACCTTTTTATTAATTCTTTTTTCCATTCTTATATATTAATTATCAAGTTAATATCTAATTCAATTTTATATTTTATTTAAATGGTACTTAAATAATTATGTTATTTTTCTTTTGATTGTTTCACGGTCTTTTTCTTCTCTATTTTCCATTATAAACTTTACTAAATTTTCTGCCTGTGTATCGTTATTTCCAAAATAACTTGATATAATATCTTGCATAGTCTTTTTATTTAACGGTGCTTTAACTTTTGTTTTCGAATATATAATTTGACCATCATTAATATCAAAACAATCGATTTCATTATTCTTCATAACATCAATTAAATCCAATGTAATTGCCTTTTTATTATTTCTCAGTTCTTTCATTTTAGACTGATGTTGACGCATTTCATTGTCTATAATTACCCATTGTTTTATATTATTAATTAGCGCATCACGGGTTGCTGCCATTATATAATATAAATATATATAATTTTAAACTTTTTTTTATATTCATTATATTCGCATATTATTGTAATGGTCTCATGTGTTTTTTACACAAACCAGAGTTGAATATTTTACATTTACACGTTTTTCCTTTTGACGCTCCTTTCTTAAATTTATAACTACACGATTCTTCTTGATTTTTTATTTTATTCAAATATTTTTCATGTGAATTACAATATTGATTTAAACAACTCTTATTACACGAGTTTCCTACATTTGAGCCAGTTTTAAATACATACTCGCAATTATTATTATATTCTACATATTTTGTTGGTGCGTTTACCCCATATATTTTACTAACGCCGTCTATTTCTTTAACATAAGGAACTAAATGATTATGTATTGTTCTACAATATGGACATTTTATTTGATTAACAGATAATCTACATATGTCCAGATTTGATTTTTTTAACTTTTGATTTATTAGTTCATTATAAAGAGGAAGATAATTAAAACTATGACCACATTTTAGAGTAATTGAATTCTTTTCTAATTGGTCTTTGGTTATTAAACAAATATTTGTATCTAAACATAAATCATCTTCTTCCATTAATGTAAAGAATAATTTACTATATTCGTTCATTTAAATTAAAATTATTAATAATTTATCTTTATATACATTATTAATGACAACGTTATGGGGAACACATATATGGAATTTTCTCCATATTTTTAGTGAAAGAATAGACGAAGACTATTATTTAAATAACCATGAGAATGTAAATAACATAATCTTTTTAATTTGTACAAATTTACCATGTCCGGAATGTTCAGAACACGCATCCAATACACTCAAAAATACATCTTTTCCTATTAATAGAATAAAAAATAAAGAAGACCTAACCAAATATATCTTTTATTTTCATAATGAGGTTAATAAAAAACTTAATACCAAACAATTAGAAATAAATGATTATTTAGAAAATTTCAAAGGCAAGTATAAAAACGCAAATATGTATGTAGCACTTAATAACTATAACGCAGCGATTCAATCAAATAAATCAAACGAAAATTTAATATTACACCGTTTTAGTATGAATCGCAACCTGAAAAAGATAAATTCATATTTTGCAGAAAATATTAAATCTTTTGTGTAATTTATTATTTATTATTTATTGGTTTCTCTCTTTATTTTATTTTTAGAAAAAAATTATAATATAACGAAACAAAACGAATATATTATAATTGAATGTTGATTTCTATATACTTTTGAAAAATAAAAAAACTACAGAAGAGAGAATAATTAATTTAATTCTTTTAATTAATATTTTCTATTTAATCCTCTTAATAATCCATCATTCTCCGCATCTACACATACATATCTATTTCTAATTTTTTGACACTGTTGTTCCCCTTTTTTTCTAGAATAATACAGATATTTTTTCCCATAATGACTTTTTATAATAAAAAACCACCCGGTAGCAATACCAACTCCAATCGCAAGTGAGGTTGGTATAGAAATTAAATTATAGCTACATCCGTTCATAAATAAAACAACTATTTGAAATAGTGTCGCTACAAGAAAGACATGGAAAAACAAATCATCAAAATTACTTTTATATACAATATTTGACAATAAGAAATAGAAAAAGGTAAACGACAAGAAAACAATATTTAAATTTGGTACATTTGATGGAAATATTGATATTTTACATATATTACTTAGACTATCATTCTTGATACTTAAAAATGCGAATAAGTATTTAAATAATACCGATATTATCATAACAATAACTACCCCCGCAAAATATATTCCCATTCTAGGGTCATATCTATCCATCGTCCATATAATAATCATAGTAAGGAACAAAAATATTCCTGAAAACAACGCAAATGTTTCTATTAAATTATTTAAGGTTGGTGCTAACATTTATTATATAATTATATTATTTTTTATATAATAACTGTATTATAATTGGTTTTGAGTTTAGTTAAGTTATCACTGGTTATTAATGACCGTGGTTAGAATAACTATATGCGCTAGGTATGACTGTGCAAAGAAGGATTGCCGGTTCCATCATCAGTTATAAGCCCTGCATTTACCAAACGTTTATCAATAATAGTATCAATAGAATCCTTGTTATCTGTATCTACCTGTTTTATTACACACTTATAGTTTTGTTTTTTGGGTACTCCACATGATTGTTTATTACTTATTAATTCATCATAATACAGTAAATGTGAATAATTATTTTTATTCATAAAAAGTATAACTAAACTAGCAAATCCAACACCAATTGATACTCCTAATATTTCGGTCCACCACCGATTACACGCGTACGCAACCCGATGAGTACTAGTTATAAAAGTTAATGAAATTAACAAACCTCCTAAAAAGTAGTTTACATGACCAGACATAAAAGATGGTGCTAATAAATACGTCATAGTAAATCCCATAAACGCGCTTACTAAACTTGGTTCAATGTGTCGACGACTAGGAAAATTTATTTTAAACATATCACATATAAAACTTCTGTTTTTTAATACTTCAATTCCCAAAACAGGACGTACTAATATTTCAATTAATACAAATAATATACAAATAAATGCGATGTAAATCACCCCCTTAATATCTTGGTTAATTACACTTGCCATCAAAATAAAAAATCCTAAAAATATTGTTGAAAATATAGAAAATAGTTCTATTATATTGTTAATGTTCAAGTCCATATAAAATAGTCATATATTTATATTTTTAACTTCATAATAAATATTTATTCATCTATGAGAAATTCTTTTAACGCTTCTTCAACTTTTGATACTTCCTTAAATACAATTCCATCAATAATTTTATCATTTTCGTACTTTTCCATAAATAAGTTATAGTCAAATAAGTTTTCTGCGGGAAATAAAAATGTTTTAATACCAGCATTTATTCCTCCTAAAAATTTAAGGTCTAATCCGCCTATAATTGTTACGTTGTTTTGTAAGTTAATTTCACCAGTAATCGCAAAATCATGTCTAATTTTCTTATTATTTAATAGACTATAAATAGCAATAGTAATAGCAGTACCAGCCGATGGACCATCTTTTGGAACAGCGCCTTCGGGACAATGTATATGAATACCTTGGTTTTTGGTAGATTCAAAATATTTTATTAATTCCTCTTGTTTTTCTCTGGATGTTAAATTCCACGCAATTGTTTTAGATACATTCATACTTTCTTTCATAACATCTCCTTGCATACCAGTTAGCTTAAGTTCCATAAAATTATTTGATGGGAAAAAGGATACTTGAATAGGAATAATTCCACCCTTGCCCAACGAATTCGCCCATAACCCATTAATAACTCCAACAATTGGTTCGGAATGTCTTGTCATAATTTTAGCCTTGTGTCTTTTTTTAAGAAATTTATTTTCAACATCATGACACGAAACAAAATATGGTAATTCTAATTCTTCATTTTCCATTTTCAAAATTTCTAAATTAATTTCACCTACAATCATAGTTAATAGTTCTTTTATTTTTCTAACGCCAGACTCACATGTATATTTCTCAATTAAGAATGTTAATACCTCTGTGCTAAAATAAATATTATTAACTTGTCCTATTGTTTCTAATATTTCAGGAATCATATAATTATTACAAATTACAAGTTTGTCTTCTAGTGTTAAAGAATCAAATTTAATACGATGTATTCTGTCTAATAAAATACGGTCTATTAAATCAACATCATTATAAGAAAAAACAAATAATGCTTTTGACAAATCCAGATTTATATTTGAAAAATATTTATCTTGAATTTTATCATTTTGGGTGGGGTCTACTAAATGTGTTAATATACTAATTATCTCTCTGCCTGATTCTGTTCTGCTAACTTTATCAATCTCATCTATAAAAATAATTGGATTCATGCATTTTGTTTCCATCAATATATCTACAATTCTTCCCCAGGTTGAACCAACATATGTATAATTATGCCCTTCTAATGTACTTCCGTTTGAAGAACCTCCAATAGCAATAAACGCAAATGGTCTAGAATTACCATTTTCATCTTTTAAACAATTAGCCAATCCATATTTTGCTAATGAGGTTTTACCTACACCCGGTGGACCTTCAAACCCTAAACAATAACCTTTATCTTTACCGGTAATCCATTGTCCTACAATTCTTTCTACTTGGCGTTTTGCGTCATCATGGCCATATGCGGATTTATCTAATTGATTTTTCACACTGGTCAAGAAGTTATTAATTTCCAAACAGTTATTTTTAATACTAAAATAATCATTATACATTTTATTTTCACGGTCGCTAAATAGATTAATTCGTTTAATTATCTCACAATAATCGTGTTTCTTGTGTCGTAGATAAATATCTATTAAATCAAATATTTTTTCTTTTAGTGTTATTTTAGTAGCAGTCTGGGTTGTTAAAAAATATAGCGTTTCTTCTTCTTGTTGATATTTTATATCGTGCTCTTCTAAAACATTTTGAAGTATAAATACAATATCATATAACTCAGTTTTTCTGTATTTATCTAACCCGGACCGTATTAGTTGTATAAAACTTTTGGCATCCCCAACTTTTAATAAATTACCCAACGAGCTAAGATGTTTAAATATTTCCATACCAACCAAATTATCTTTTTTAAGAGTTTGTATTAAATACGTTTTAATTTCTGGATTTTCCATAAAGCGATTAAATATATAATTACTTTTTTCCATAATCTCCATTACTGGTTCCTTTTTATATATTTGAAATGGTATTTTTAATAAACCATCTAAATAATGTCTTGCTTTTGTTCCAGAGTCGTCTGCTTTGGATTTTACTTCTTTTAACTTAATCATTGCTTTTTCTTTAACATTGTTATCGACTTTTAATAAACATATTTGTTGCTCTAATGGAACTTTATTCGAAGAATCAGTATTCAATAGTTCATTTGTGTATTCAATCGTCTGTTTCATCGCACCCTTAAATTTGTATTTGATAGTCCATGGTAATGTATCATATAACATACTCTGTTCGTCGTTGTCTACTTTTACGTTGTCGTCTAAATTCATTGTATCATATAATAGATAAGCTAAATATTGATTTTCATTATTGTCAGAATATAAAAGTAGTTGAATTATAGTTAATCGTTTGTTTAAAAAATCATGTTTTAAAAAATCGCTAATTATTTTCGTTAAAGATTTATTTTTAATTGCCTTAACATTATTTAAATATCCAATATATTTATCATAAATTTCATTGACGCTTTGTATTAAATAATCTTTTAAAGATAAACTATTAATAAATTCTTGAAAGCGCGATTCTTTAAAAATTTCATCATCTGGTGTGCTTTGTAATAACGATTGATATTTTGTATTTATATAAGAATTATTCATGCAATATTGTAATAGAACATTATCTAAGATACCATATACAATTAAACATTGATTATTTACATGGTCCTGAAACACTATTTTAATCCCGTTTAATTTATAATGTATTGACTCGATATTTGTTTCTATATTAAACCCATCTAATGTTAATGCGGTATCAGCTATGCGCATATCTTCTAAAATTTTAGATTTCGAATCATTTATTGGAGCACATTTACTTGTTTTTGGGAATAATTTATACATAACTGGGTTAAATAATTTATCTAATAAATTAAATTTATCATTATTCAAAAAGTGCGTATCAATATATTCACTTCCTAAGGTTATTTTTAACATATTTTTAATACTTCTAGTACCATATTTTTTTATTACTAACGATAATTTATTATTTATTAGTTGTAAGTCAAATATAGTCGAATCTGTTTCTTTATTATTATCTATTTTATTCTTAATTATAGATAAATCATCATACAATAAATTTAATTCGGCAATGCATGTATTTAATTCACTAGATGTGTGTATTTTTAATGATTTATAATTATTTATTGCTAAACAGGTTTCTTGTATTACAGTATCAAAGAAATTAATTTTATTTTGTAATAACATATTCAAATTTATATCGGAAACGCCACCCATTATATAAGGAAAGAACATATTTTTTTCTTTTATAAGTATATATGAATATTTTTAAAACAGACCCAGTGATTGGGATCGTTTTTTTGATCACAAATGTATTACTGATTACAAATTTTTCGTTTAAAAATGGATTACCTACGTGTGATAATTATGTATTTAATGTTTATCTATATTTAACAATGTCTTGTATTATTTTTTACCTCTTTTTGTTTGTACACAATAAAGCAATATTTTCAAAAGAAAATGAGAAAGAAATATTACCTCATAATGAAGTTTGGGAGAAATATAAGAATCATTTTATTTTTCAATTCATTGGGCTAATATTTTGTCTTATCATGTTGTTATCTTATATGCCAACATATTTTACAAAAAAAGATTCTAGTATTTTAGCTATTTCACACTTATTATACATTACATTATTGTATTTCCTCTCTGGTTTAAGTATTACTTATTTTAAATCAGATAAATACTATAAATATATTACAGAGGCAGGTAAAATTGTTTTATCAATATTCGCAGTAATGAGTGGGGTTGTATATAGTTTTCCTTCTTTCTTTGAAAAAACATTCAGTTATATATATCCCGCGTTAGTTGTAAGTTTGTTTGTAACCATATTATTTACCATTATAACACTCTTCACAAGTAATAAGAGAGATTTCTTGTCTACGCAGAAAATAATATCATACATACTTATTGGTATTTGCAGTCTTTTTATTTCATATGATACACAACGAGTATTCTATAATTCTAAATTATGTAATGTAAATAGAATCGCGAACTATCCATCCGAAGGATTAACATTTTTCTTAGATGTTCTTAATATATTTAAACGTATCTTATTCATTCGTGGATTTAATGAATAATTTAAATAAACTTAAATATATAAATTCATATAAATTAATGGGCATACCCGCATATTTTTCACACATTATAAAAAAATATAATAAGATACTGCAATCTCTCCAAATAGATATTGATAATCTTTATTTGGATAGTAATTCTATTATATACGACGCGTTCAACCAACTTAGAAAAGATGGTAAAGATAATAGTCCAGACATTGAAAAATATTTAATAGAAAATACATGTAAAAAAATAGATGAGTACATTAAAACAGTTAAACCTTCAAAACGAGTTATTATTGCGTTTGACGGTATTGCACCAGTTGCAAAACTAGAACAACAGAGAATTCGTAGACATCGAACTTGGTTTACAAAAGAACTTTCAAATTCGTTTGAAAAAAACAATAAAGAATCATGGTCTACATCTTTTATTACACCAGGCACTCAATTTATGGATAAGTTAAACAAATATATTATTGATTATTATAAAAATTCCAATATTGTTATTGTTTCTGGAAGTAATATACCAGGCGAAGGTGAACATAAAATATTCGAATATATTCGAACTAATAATCATAAAAACCAAAACACATTAGTATATGGATTAGACGCGGATTTGATCATGTTATGTTTGAATCACATTTCCGTTCATGAAAATCTTTTCTTATTTCGCGAAACCCCGGAATTTGTTCGACAGATTGATTCTAGTCTTGACCCAAATAAAAGTTATATGTTAAATATACCAGAACTAGCAAAAGCAATTATTAATGAAATACACTTAACCAATAATAATTCAAAAGAAATAAAAGACAACCGAATAAAAGATTATATATTTTTGTGTTTTTTCTTGGGAAATGATTTCTTGCCCCATTTTCCTGCGTTAAATATTAGAACAAATGGTATTGATATTTTATTAGATGTTTATAAAAATACACTGGGTATTACAGACGAAACAATTATTCAAGATAACACAATCGTATGGAAAAATCTTCGTTCGATTATTAAAAAAATCAGCAAAGAAGAACATAATTATTTTTTGGAAGAACATGCTAAACGAAAAAAGAGAGAAAAGCGGTTCTTTCCAACACATACATTGGAAGATAAACTTGATAAACTAAACTCTATTCCGTCAATATATCGCGAAGATGAAATTTATATTAATCCGGATGAAAAAGGATGGGAATATAGGTACTATAAAAGACTGTTTGACCTTAAAATTGATGATACAAGAAGGAAACAAATTTGTACAAATTACCTAGAAGGTATTGAATGGACATTCAAATATTACATTAAAGAGTGTTATGACTGGAAATGGAAATATAAATACAATTATCCACCGCTATTAACAGATTTAATTGAATACATTCCATACTTTGATACAGAATTTATTCCACTTCAAAAGAAAGACCCGGTTCAATCACAAACCCAACTTATATATGTGTTGCCATATGATAATTTATATATGTTAAATAAAGAAACATATAACAATATTAGTCATAAATTGACAAAATGGTATAATAATAATTATAAATTTACATGGGCATATTGTAAATATTTTTGGGAATCTCATATTCACTTGCCTGAAATTAATATTGATGAAGTTGAACGTCTAATTTCTAGTTAATATTATAAAAAAACAGTGTTCTGTTTTCGAATTGTTTCATTTCACTCTTATAATACAAAAAATCTTCTTTTAAAGACGAAGAATATGTATTTACATAAGAAGAACTTATTACTTGTGGTCCCTCATTTATAATAAAAAAATATGATTTATTGCTTGGTCGTACTATGGCGATATGCCCTCGTATTTCTTTATCCTGATTTGTTCCTGCGATTACTAAAAATCCATTGTTTGCTTTTCCCTGACTAATTAAATACTTTTCTTTTAATGAACCATTAATTTCCCTCCATCCTTGCTTACTTGCCTCTTCTGTTTTTAACCAGTTTATTTGATTATGTGCTAAATGATATTGGCTATATTCGGGTGTTCCTATTAACTTTATATTCATTTTTTTACATACAGCATAAACAAAACAAGAACAATGTGATGACGAAACCGTAGTACTTTTTGACTTTACGCGGTCGCCCGTATCACATTTTACATTATACCCGGGCTCCCATCCTCTCATTAGATCCATACTATTTAAAGTATGTATTAATTTATTTAATTTGACATCATTCTCATTTTTGTATAGAATATGATAAATTATAAGTACAACTAAAAAAAAAGATAATACATATACACCATTCATATATGTATTATATCAATATTATTACTTTAATTAAATTACTTTTTTATATTTACGCTATAAGCCCCCGTTGTTTTCTTTTTTATAATTATGTTATTGGTGTTTAATATAACTTCATTCGTAGTATCATTTTCATTATAGTGAGTATTAAATATAAAATTTAATGCTTCGTTTATATATTCTTCTTCTGAGTTATTATTTACAATTGTATTATGATCATTTATATTAAGCATTACTGTGTTATTTATAAATTGTAATGCGTCAACAGAATCTTCATTATTTTGTAAATCAATTAGGCTTCCCATCATATTGTTATTCGAATCGTATATTATGTCTATATCTACATTATTAATTGAAGAATTATATATTTCATAATTTGTTTCACTTAATACAACTTCTTCTGTTAAATTACCACTCCATCCAGATAGTGTATTTTCACTAATATCAACGGATTGGTATAATGCTGTATTGTCTTGATATTTAATTTGCGTAATGCCCTTATTATTGGATACATGACTATTAAATATTTCTTTTACTTTAAGTTGAGCATTATTTATAACTTCAATCGTTGTCCAATCATTATTTGGTATAACGCGTTTTAATTTACCAGTTAAATGGAAGAACATTTGACTATTCGCATTACTTTGTACTCTAATGAAATAATATACTTCATTTCCTTGGTTATATAACTCAACATTTTGACTAGTATAAATATCGTATAAAATATTTGTATTTCTTTTATTATATGTTAATGTGTTATACATATAGGTGTTAAATATTATGTCAAATGCTGTTTCTGGTATGTAGTTCGCATCTGTTATTGTTATGGATACTGTTTCACTTGATGTATTATATTCTGTTATATCTTCTAGTATTAATTCATCTAATTTCATATTTGCTGGTATAGTTATTAAAAAGAACTTTTGTACCGCTGTATTATTATCACTTTGTGCTATATTATTCTGAATATCTATCTTATAATTAATGATTGATATTTGTGAAGGATTTGAATAATCATCGCTGAAATCTTCTAATTCTGGTTCTGGTTCTGGTTCTGGTTGTGGTTCAGGCTCTGGTTGTGGTTCTGGTTCTGGTTCTGGCTCTGGTTGTGGCTCTGGTTCTGGTTCTGGCTCTGGTTGTGGTTCTGGTTCTGGTTGTGGTTCTGGTTCTGGTTCTGGTTCAGGTTGAGGTTCAGGTTCCGGTTGTGGTTCTGGTTCTGGTTCTGGTTCGGGTTGTGGTTCAGGTTCTGGTTCGGGTTCTGGTTGTGGTTCGGGTTCTGGTTCAGGTTCGGGTTGTGGCTCAGGTTCGGGTTGTGGTTCTGGTTCGGGTTCAGGTTCTGGTTGTGGTTCTGGCTCTGGTTGTGGTTCTGGTTCGGGCTCTGGTTCGGGTTGTGGTTCTGGCTCGGGTTCCGGTTCAGGTTGTGGTTCCGGTTCAGGTTGTGGTTCTGGTTCGGGTTCTGGTTCTGGTTGTGGTTCCGGTTCTGGCTCTGGTTCTGGTTCTGGTTCTGGTTGAGGTTCCGGTTCTGGTTCTGGTTCTGGTTCGGGTTCAGGTTCAGGTTCAGGTTCGGGTTCAGGCTCAGGTTCTGGTTCAGGTTGAGGTTCTGGTTCTGGCTCGGGTTCAGGTTCAGGCTCAGGTTCCGGTTCTGGTTCGGGTTGTGGTTCTGGTTCTGGTTCTGGTTCTGGTTGTGGTTCCGGTTCTGGTTCTGGTTCTGGTTCTGGTTCTGGTTCAGGTTCTGGTTCTGGTTCTGGTTCTGGTTGATTGTTTTGTTCTTCTGCTGTATATGGGTCGGCGTTGTTATAGTTTACATTAAAACCTAAATCCTCTAATAAACCTATTGTAATTTTACTTAATGGTAATCCTCCAGATACATCATCAAACCAACCTGTTATAATCTCAGTATCTAGACCTGGGTGTAAAATACTATTATAATATCTATTATTTGTAGATTCTGTAATTTCTTGTTCAATATCAACTTCTAATCCTTCTTCAATATGAATATCTTTCTGTCCATGAATACCATTATTTTCAATGGGCAAATAAACTAGTTCATTCCCAAAATACCCTCTATATTCGTCGCATGCGTTTTGGCCAACATACCACCATTCATAATATCCTTCTGAATTTTGAACTCTTAATCTTAGTTTATCGCTAACACTGTTATTTAAATCGCCAATAATCCATAATGGACCAACTCCCATTACATGACAAACTTGTTGTAATAATATATAATATGCCCTTGAATATGTTGATGTTAAATAACTATCTAAATAATCATACCAGTATGTGGTATTTAGTTTTATAATACCTTCTATACCTATTCTACTGCCCGGAGTAGCATAGACAATATCAACATAATTTGATGTATTATATAATTTATCCTCATTTGACGATATTACATGATATTTTGTCATATCGGTTGTAGCATATACATTATTTTGTAATTGTGATAATTGTATTGTAAATTCAACTCGTTTACTATTTGGTAAAGATGTGATTATTTCTTGCATTCTATTTATAACTTGAACAATTACATTTCGAGTTTTTACATCAAACGTCCAATAATCTATTGCTACAAAACGGTCTGTATCATAATAACTTTCAGGCTCAGGTTCTGGCTCGGGTTCCGGTTCAGGTTCTGGTTGAGGTTCTGGTTCGGGTTCTGGCTCAGGTTCTGGCTCAGGTTCAGGTTCTGGTTCAGGTTCGGGTTCAGGTTCTGGTTGCGGTTCAGGTTCAGGTTCAGGTTCGGGTTGTGGTTCAGGTTCGGGTTCGGGTTCTGGTTCAGGTTCCGGTTCGGGTTCTGGTTCTGGTTGAGGCTCTGGTTCAGGTTGGGGTTCTGGTTCTGGTTCAGGTTCTGGTTCAGGTTCCGGTTCGGGTTGTGGTTCTGGTTCTGGTTCGGGTTCTGGTTGAGGTTCGGGTTCTGGTTCAGGTTCAGGTTCTGGTTCTGGTTCTGGTTGAGGCTCTGGTTCCGGTTGAGGCTCTGGTTCGGGTTCTGGTTCTGGTTCAGGTTCCGGTTCTGGTTGTGGTTCGGGTTCTGGTTCTGGTTCAGGTTGTGGAGCTGGTTCTGGTTCTGGTTCTGGTTCAGGTTCTGGTTCAGGTTGTGGTTCGGGTTCAGGTTCTGGTTCGGGTTCAGGTTCCGGTTCTGGTTGAGGTTCTGGTTCTGGTTCAGGCTCTGGTTCTGGTTCGGGCTCAGGTTCTGGTTCAGGCTCAGGTTCTGGTTGAGGCTCGTCTATCATAATACCACTCCATATCTTGAAATTAACACTAGACGCTGCGTTGTTATTCGTGTAAAATAATATACTATAATTTGTTCCATCTGTATCATTACTACTTAATCCCCCACTACCGCCTGTTAAACTTAATGTTAATATATCTTCATTTAAATTTAAACTATTGAAATACCCAAAGAACAAATCATTGCTTGATGGATTTATTGTACTTCCTTCTTGTATTCTATATAATACATCTTGGCTAGCATCATTTGATACAAATGTTTTTAAAGTTAATATGGTCAATATTTTACCAACGGGCACCTTGAATGTTACATACACATAATTATTTGTATTTGTTGCATGAAGAACATAGTAATCCAATATTAAATACCCTCTATTAAATATTACAGTTTGAGGTGTTAAACTATTTATATCATATGAAAAACTATCCAATTCTGGTTCTGGTTCTGGTTCTGGTTCTGGTTCTGGTTCTGGTTCTGGTTCTGGTTCTGGTTCTGGTTCTGGTTCTGGTTGAGGTTGGTATACTAAACTGTCTGATACAAATTTATAATATACTGGCTCATACGAAATATTTGAATTTTGTAAATATTCATATGAATATATTAAGATTTTATATGTTTCACCAGATGCGTTTCCTCCTAATGATGACGTTAACAAATTTGAACCAATATTATTATTTGAAAATAAGAATGCTTGAATCTTAACATTATTTTTGTAAATTTCACAAATTAACCGATGATTTGAACCATTTTCTAAGTATCCATAATAGTTATCTAATACTAACTCGCTCATTTGTGTTTCAGCTGGAACTGTAAAGTTAATCGCGTCATAATAATCATTATTATGTATTAAGTTATTTTCTAATGTTAAAACGCTACTTTCAATTTGTACTGTCGTACTATTTATTAAAGCATCTAAATAATCATCCATTGAGTCAAACTGGAAATGTCTCGCCTCTGGTTCTGGCTCTGGTTGTGGTTCTGGCTCTGGTTGTGGTTCTGGTTCTGGTTCTGGTTCTGGTTGAGGTTCTGGTTCTGGTTCTGGTTCTGGTTGTGGTTCTGGTTCTGGTTCTGGTTCTGGTTCTGGTTCTGGTTCTTCCAATTCTGGTTCCGGTTCCGGTTCCGGTTCATTAAATGTATTATTAACAGTAATATCTAACTTAATTACATTTGCCTTATAAGTACCACCTAAATAGTTTAAATTACTATCAATAAATGGATTATTTGATTGATTATATAATATATTTTCAATATTAAATCTATTTATTGGTACTCCAACATTCGCATTTTGGTATAAAGCACTATCTTGGACTGAAACAAAATTACCACTTGAATCTAAATATCCATTTGTAGCATAAATATCTGTATTTCTGTCAATCGCTTGACCTGGTCTTATCTTCAATTCGACATCCTCGCCATCATCATTTTGTATTTCCACATATACAGTAAAACTATGAGGTAAAGATACCGAATTATAATTTATTTCGTATTTATTATATGGATATAATAGATTGTCCGTAGTATTTTTTACTAATAATCGTATATATGGACTTGGAATAATAAGACCTAAACTTTTTTCTTCATCATATGTTATAATATTTGAATCAAATAGTGTATTACTCACATCATGAGAAACTATTATTTTATTATATGTTGTACTTGATGATATATTATCCCATGCGTATAACAATAATACGTAATCTGTCATATATATTAGTATTATAATTTTATTTACAAATGAAAAATTATAATATTTTTATCATACTAAAAAATTCTAAATAACACTCTATTGTCCATAGTAATCTTCTTCATCGTCATATTCTACTATACTTATTACACCATCATCGCTTACCTTTATCCAGAATCCTGTATATTTTGGTACAGAATACACCGATGTGAAATTACCATTATTATAAATTATTGCGTTTGTTTGTACTATATTATTCATATCTTGAATAGTTGCTTTTTTATCACCCGTTCCTAATAAATTCCATCCCTGATTAACATTGTATGTTTTGATAATAACACCCTCTGGTTCAGGTTCTGGTTCTGGTTCAGGTTCTGGTTCTGGTTCAGGCTCTGGCTCAGGTTCAGGTTCTGGTTCTGGTTCAGGTTCTGGTTCTGGTTCTGGTTCGGGTTCAGGTTCAGGTTCAGGTTCAGGTTCTGGTTCTGGTTCAGGTTCGGGTTCAGGTTCTGGTTCAGGTTCTGGTTCTGGTTCGGGTTCTGGTTCGGGTTCTGGTTCTGGTTGTGGTTCATATATTAATGACCCTGTAATTTGATAGAATATTGGACTAGTATCATAATCTGTTGGGTTGGCCGCATAACTCGTAGAATATATCATTATTGTATAGACATTTCCACTCACATTATTGCTACTATTGCCATCACTTCCACCACCGAATCTATCCGAATCTGGTAATATATCTGTTCCTAAGTTCGCACTCCCGATTGTTGTTGTAAATATAGCATTATCATTTTTCTTCACTTGAATTGTAATATTATGACTACCGTCATACTTTGTTAATGTTAATCCAGTAAACTGTTTTTCAAATGGTATCGTTATTTGAATATGGTCATACGCGTCTACATTTCCACCAGACAATCTAGGTTCTAATAAATGATTCTCTATTAATAAATCGTCTCCATTAAAATCTACGATTCTTGGCGTTGGTGTTCCATCTGTAAAACCCGGATAATCTGGTAATTCTGGTTCAGGTTCTGGTTCAGGTTCTGGTTCTGGTTCTGGTTGAGGTTCAGGTTCTGGTTCAGGTTCAGGTTCTGGTTCAGGTTCTGGTTCAGGTTCTGGTTCTGGTTCAGGTTCAGGTTCGGGTTCGGGTTCGGGTTCAGGTTCAGGTTCTGGTTCTGGTTCTGGTTCAGGTTCTGGTTCAGGTTCTGGTTCGGGTTCGGGTTCAGGTTCTGGTTCAGGTTCTGGTTCAGGTTCTGGTTCAGGTTCTGGTTCTGGTTCTGGTTCAGGTTCTGGTTCTGGTTCGGGTTCAGGTTCAGGTTCTGGTTCTGGTTCTGGTTCAGGTTCTGGTTCTGGTTCTGGTTCTGGTTCAGGTTCAGGTTCTGGTTCAGGTTCAGGTTCTGGTTCAGGTTCTGGTTCAGGTTCAGGTTCTGGTTCAGGTTCTGGTTCGGGTTCTGGTTCTGGCTCAGGTTCGGGCTCTGGTTCAGGTTCTGGTTCTGGTTCAGGTTCTGGTTCAGGTTCAGGTTCTGGTTCTGGTTCTGGTTCTGGTTCAGGTTCTGGTTCTGGTTCAGGTTCTGGTTCTGGTTCTGGTTCTGGTTCTGGTTCTGGTTCTGGTTCAGGTTCTGGTTCTGGTTCAGGTTCTGGTTGTGGTTCGTATATTAATGAACCGGTAATTTGATAGAATATTGAACTAGTATCATAATTTTCTGGGTCAGCCGCATAACTCGTAGAATATATTAATATTGTATATACATTTCCAGTCGCATTATTACTACTACCGCCTCCGCTACCACCACCGAATCTATCTGTATCTGGTAATATATCTGTTCCTAAGTTCGCGTTCCCTATTGTTGTTGTAAATATTGGGTTTCCGTCTTTCTTCACTTGAATTGTAATATTATGACTGCCTTCATATTTACTTAATGATAATCCAGTAAATTGTTTTTCAAATGGTATAGTTATTTGAATATGGTCATATGCGTCTACATTTCCACCAGACAATCTAGGTTCTAATAAATGATTCTCTATTAATAAGTTATCTCCAACAAAATCTACTATTCTCGGTGTGGGTGTTCCGTCCGTAAAACCTGGATAATCTGGTAATTCTGGTTCTGGTTCGGGTTCTGGTTCTGGTTCGGGTTCTGGTTGTGGCTCAGGTTCAGGTTGTGGCTCGGGTTCAGGTTCAGGTTCAGGTTCAGGTTCTGGTTCTGGTTCCGGTTCTGGTTCTGGTTCCGGTTCTGGTTCTGGTTCTGGTTCTGGTTCAGGTTCTGGTTCAGGTTCAGGTTCTGGTTCGGGTTCTGGTTCTGGTTCTGGTTCCGGTTCTGGTTCTGGTTCTGGTTCTGGTTCAGGTTCTGGTTCAGGTTCAGGTTCTGGTTCTGGCTCTGGTTCAGGTTCTGGTTCGGGTTCGGGTTCAGGTTCGGGTTCTGGTTCTGGTTCCGGTTCCGGTTCTGGTTCGGGTTCGGGTTCTGGTTCTGGTTCGGGTTCGGGTTCAGGTTCAGGTTCAGGTTCTGGTTCTGGTTCTGGTTCTGGTTCAGGTTCAGGTTCAGGTTCTGGTTCAGGTTCTGGTTCTGGTTCAGGTTCTGGTTCTGGTTCTGGTTCTGGTTCTGGTTCTGGTTCCGGTTCCGGTTCTGGTTCAGGTTCAGGTTCTGGTTCAGGTTCTGGTTCTGGTTCTGGTTCTGGTTCAGGTTCAGGTTCAGGTTCAGGTTCAGGTTCAGGTTCTGGTTCAGGTTCTGGTTCTGGTTCTGGTTCAGGTTCTGGTTCTGGTTGAGGTTCAACTTCATTCACCAAATCAAACCTTATTTTATAAAACGACGCAGTGTAATTACTTGGAGTACTATAATCAAATGTCGCTGGATCACTACCATTTTCTTGAATATTATATGCGGCTGATTTATGTACAAAAATAATATCATATAAATTACCCGGTTCTCCTACTGCCCATCCAGTATTTGCCGCGGCAGTTGAACCAGTACTGCTATCCCCACTACCACCACCAAGTAAGTATGGGTGGCTATTATTATTGGAATCAATGTATGATAAGAACCCGTAATAATTAGTATCGCGGTCAATTGTAGTATTATTTGCCGATGTATAACTTGATGACGTTGTTAGCGCAGGGTCATATCTATTTCCAATAACATGATTACTTCCGTTTTTCAAAATATAAACATCTATATCTGTCATTTTATCCCATTCGGCACTATTAATAGTAGCACCATTATCATAAGCATCTAATACTTCAATATGAATATGGTTTCCTGCTGTACCACTAACCGTTCTCGGTATAAATACTTGAATATGATCAAATATATCTGCGGTGCCGCCAGTGACCAATGGATTCATCAAATGATTTTCTATAATTGTACCATTCTCAATATCTGTTTTTGTAATTATTCGAGGAGAGGTTGGTGAAATACCAACCATATTTTCAAAATTAGGATAATTATCCAATATTAGATTTGATATATCTACTAATTCGGGTTCTGGTTCAGGCTCTGGTTCTGGTTCGGGTTCGGGTTCTGGTTCTGGTTCTGGTTCAGGTTCTGGTTCCGGTTCTGGTTCTGGTTCCGGTTCTGGTTCTATTTCTAATGTTCCTGTAAATTCATAATATACTTGATTATCATCATTTGAATTATTATGTATTCTCTGAACTCTCATTACATAGTCTGTACCATCCGTGTCGTTAACTTGGCCACCAGTAACTATTTTCAAATTTCCACTAGAATCAATTAAAATATTATCATTTAAATTTGCTAATGTTAATTGTAAATTTTTAACAACAAAATAATTTGGAGGCGCGCGCGAAGCACCAAATGGTGTACTATAGAATGGATTATATGTAGACGAACGTACTAATGTAACATATATAAAATCGTTTGCTATTTGTTGAGTAAATGCTGATAAGGTAATACTTGATAATTGCTTAAATTGTGGAACATTAAATTTAATATAATCAGTACGGTCTATTGTTCCCAAATAATCACCTCCAATATAATCTGAAAAATTAAATACGAAATCTACAAATTCAATAATAGTTGGGACAGACGCATTATTTGACTTATCTACTAATTCCGGTTCAGGTTCAGGTTCAGGTTCTGGTTCTGGTTCAGGTTGTGGTTCTGGTTCTGGTTCTGGTTCCGGTTCTGGTTCAGGTTCTGGTTCGGGTTCAGGTTCGGGTTCAGGTTCAGGTTCAGGTTCAGGTTCTGGTTCAGGCTCAGGTTCGGGTTCAGGTTCGGGTTCAGGTTCAGGTTCGGGTTCAGGCTCCGGTTCGGGTTCAGGTTCAGGTTCAGGTTCCGGTTCAGGTTCTGGTTCTGGTTCGGGTTCAGGTTCAGGTTCAGGTTCAGGTTCCGGTTCAGGTTCTGGTTCAGGCTCAGGTTCGGGTTCAGGTTCGGGTTCAGGTTCAGGTTCAGGTTCAGGCTCCGGTTCGGGTTCAGGTTCAGGTTCAGGTTCCGGTTCAGGTTCTGGTTCTGGTTCAGGTTCCGGTTCAGGTTCGGGCTCCGGTTCTGGTTCAGGTTCGGGTTCAGGTTCGGGTTCAGGTTCAGGTTCAGGTTCAGGTTCTGGTTCGGGTTCTGGTTCAGGTTCAGGTTCAGGTTCAGGTTCTGGTTCAGGTTCCGGTTCGGGTTCAGGTTCCGGTTCTGGTTCCGGTTCAGGTTGTGGTTCTAGTATATTTACTATATCAAACCTTACTTTATAAAATGACGCAGTATAATTACTAGGATTACTATAATCAAACACGGCATCATCATTTACAAAAGTTATATCATCTGTTGCAGACTTTTGGTAAAATATTATATCATACAAATTACCAGGCGTTCCTTCTGTCCAGCCACTATTCGCATTTGCGGTTGAACCAGTACTACTACCTCCACTACCACCACCTAACAAATATGGTATTACATCACTATTCGTACTTAAATATCCTACAAATCCATTTGTTTCGCTAGTAGTAGTTGTTCCGTCTGGTGTTGTATAACTAGATACTTTTGAAAGAGCATCACCAGATTTATTAACAACACTATATAATTGTCCATTTTTAAGAATAACTACATAGATGTCATTCATAGACGATGAACCATATCCACTAATAAATGAACCATCTTTATCATAAGCATCTATTAGTTCAATATGTACATGATTTCCAATTGAAGCACCTATTGTACGAGGAATAAATAGTTGAACATGATCAAATATATCTGCTGTTCCTCCTGTAACTAATGGATTCATTAGATGATTTGATATCATGGTTCCACTTTCTAAATCTGTTTTTGTAATTATTCTAGGGGATGTTGCGCTTAATCCTATCATATCAACAAAATTTGGATAATGTTGAATAATTAAATCAGATACATCTGGTAATTCCGGTTCGGGTTCGGGTTCTGGTTCAGGTTCTGGTTCGGGTTCAGGTTCAGGTTCGGGTTCAGGTTCAGGTTCGGGTTCGGGTTCCGGCTCAGGTTCAGGTTCTGGTTCAGGTTCTGGTTCAGGCTCTGGTTCTGGTTCTGGTTCGGGTTCGGGTTCGGGTTCCGGTTCAGGTTCAGGTTCAGGTTCAGGTTCAGGCTCTGGTTCTGGTTCTGGTTCTGGTTCTGGTTCTGGTTCTGGCTCTGGTTCAGGCTCAGGTTCTGGTTCTGGTTCTGGTTCTGGTTCTGGTTCTGGTTCTGGTTCTGGTTCTGGCTCTGGTTCAGGCTCAGGTTCTGGTTCTGGTTCTGGTTCAGGTTCAGGTTCTGGTTCTGGTTCTGGTTCTGGTTCAGGTTCTGGTTCGGGTTCGGGTTCCGGTTCAGGTTCTGGTTCAGGTTCTGGTTCAGGTTCAGGTTCAGGTTCAGGTTCTGGTTCAGGTTCAGGTTCTGGTTCAGGTTCTGGTTCTGGTTCGGGTTCAGGTTCTGGTTCTGGTTCTGGTTCAGGTTCAGGTTCCGGTTCCGGTTCAGGTTCTGGTTCTGGTTCTGGTTCGGGTTCTGGTTGGGGTTCATATACTAATGTACCTCCAATCTGATAAAAAAGAGGACTAGTATCATAATTAGTTGGGTCATTCGCAAAACTAGTAGAATATATTAATATTGTATAGACATTCCCACTTGCGTTATTACTACTACCACCGCCACTACCACCGCCAAATCTATCAGAATCTGGTAATATATCTGTTCCTAAATCACCACTTCCAATTATTGTTGTAAATATTGCGCTACCGTTTTTCTTTACTTGAATTGTAATATTATGACTACCTTCGTATTTGGTTAGTGTTAATCCTGTGAATTGTTTTTCGAATGGTATAGTTATTTGAACATGATCATACGCGTCTACATTTCCGCCAGATAATCTAGGCTCCAATAAATGATTCTCAAATAATATATTATCGCCAACAAATTCAATTACTCTTGGCGATGGTGTTCCATCTGTAAAACCTGGATAATCTGGTAATTCAGGCTCAGGTTCTGGTTCAGGCTCAGGTTCAGGTTCAGGTTCAGGCTCAGGTTCAGGTTGAGGTTCTGGTTCCGGTTCTGGTTCTGGTTGAGGTTCGGGTTCAGGTTCAGGTTCAGGTTCAGGCTCAGGTTCAGGTTGAGGTTCTGGTTCTGGTTCTGGTTCTGGTTGAGGTTCAGGTTCAGGTTCAGGTTCAGGTTCGGGTTCAGGTTCAGGTTCTGGCTCAGGCTCTGGTTCTGGTTCTGGTTGAGGTTCAGGTTCAGGTTCAGGTTCAGGTTCGGGTTCAGGTTCAGGTTCTGGCTCAGGCTCTGGTTCTGGCTCTGGCTGTGGTTCGGGTTCAGGTTCAGGTTCAGGTTCAGGTTCTGGTTCTGGTTCAGGTTCTGGTTCAGGTTCTGGTTCTGGCTGTGGTTCGGGTTCAGGTTCTGGTTCTGGTTCTGGTTCTGGTTCAGGTTCAGGTTCAGGTTCTGGTTCAGGTTCCGGTTCAGGTTCTGGTTCTGGTTCAGGTTCTGGTTCAGGTTCTGGTTCAGGCTCTGGTTCTGGTTCAGGCTCGGGTTCTGGTTCAGGTTCAGGTTCAGGTTCAGGTTCTGGTTCTGGTTCTGGTTCTGGTTCTGGTTCTGGTTCTGGCTCTGGTTCTGGTTGTGGTTCAGAAACTAATGAACCTGTAATTTGATAGAATATTGAACTAGTATCATAATCTGTTGGGTTGGCCGCATAACTAGTAGAATATATTAATATTGTATATACATTTCCACTTGCGTTATTACTACTACCACCCCCACTTCCACCACCAAATCTATCTGTATCTGGTAATATATCTGTTCCTAAATTGCCGCTTCCTATTGTTGTTGTAAATATTGCGCTATCGTCTTTTTTAACTTGAATTGTAATATTATGGGTTCCTTCGTATTTGGTTAATGTTAAACCAGTAAATTGTTTTTCAAATGGAATCATTATTTGAATATGGTCATATGCGTCTACATTTCCACTAGACAATCTGGGTTCTAATAAATGATTCTCTATTAATAGGTTATCTCCAACGAAATCTACTATTCTTGGTGCAGGTGTTCCATCAGTAAACCCGGGATAATCTGGTAATTCCGGTTCTGGTTCTGGTTCTGGTTCTGGCTCGGGTTCGGGCTGTGGTTCTGGTTCTGGTTCAGGTTCGGGCTGTGGTTCTGGTTCTGGTTCTGGTTCTGGTTCTGGCTCGGGTTCGGGCTGTGGTTCTGGTTCTGGTTCAGGTTCGGGCTGTGGTTCTGGTTCTGGTTCGGGTTCAGGTTCAGGTTCAGGTTCTGGTTCAGGTTCTGGTTCTGGTTCTGGTTCAGGTTCAGGTTCTGGTTCTGGTTCTGGTTCTGGTTCTGGTTCCGGTTCCGGTTCCGGCTCTGGTTCTGGTTCAGGTTCTGGTTCAGGTTCGGGTTCAGGTTCTGGTTCTGGTTCTGGTTCGGGTTCTGGTTCCGGTTCAGGTTCGGGTTCTGGTTCCGGTTCTGGTTCTGGTTCGGGTTCTGGTTCTGGTTCCGGTTCTGGTTCCGGTTCTGGTTCTGGTTCAGGCTCAGGTTCAGGTTCTGGTTCGGGTTCTGGTTCCGGTTCTGGTTCTGGTTCTGGTTCTGGTTCTGGTTCTGGTTCTGGTTCCGGTTCTGGTTCTGGTTCTGGTTCGGGTTCTGGTTCCGGTTCTGGTTCTGGTTCTGGTTCTGGTTCTGGTTCTGGTTCTGGTTCTGGCTCTGGCTGTGGTTCGAATTCAAATGTTCCCCTAATTTTATAATATAATCTTGAACTAAAATCCAAATTATAAGTACTATCTAGTATCCCAAAAATTGCGATTGTATAATAAGTACCGTCTGTGTCCAATGTACTTGAACCTCCACTACCTCCGCCAATTACTTCATTATGTTTGAATATATTTGAATCAAGGTCATTTATATTTATGGGTAGTGTGTTTGAATTTATTATTGTATTCTCATCATAATATTGACCTTTATTCACAGTTAATGATATTGAAGTAGTTGAAACATTCGTATCAAACACAATTAATCTTAAATCGCTTATCTGTTTATAAATTGGTATTTTAAATGTAACATAATCAAACATATCATACCCATCATTTTGTGCGGTTTCTAACTGTACTAGCCCCAATTCATTCGATAATTCAATGCTAGTTGTTCCTGTAATAGTTGTAGGATTACCATCAGAATAATCTGGTGGAGGGTCAGATACAGTAATATTTCCTATCATAGAACTATGATTTGTACAATAATATTTCAACGCCGTTGTAGCATTACTTATAGTAAATGTAATAGTAGAACCAATACTTTGGATATTGCCGATAGAATTATAATTTGAACCGTGTGTTTCACCTATTGAAAATGGATGTCCAGATGGTACGTCTATGCTCTCAAATACGTATGTATAACCCTTATATAATATCAATGGATGACCCAGGTTATTACCACTACTATTTTCTCTAAAATAATAATACGGACTACTTGTTCCATCATACTTAACATAGTATTTAATAGTTGGCATTATATATATACAATAATAAATTAATATATATAAATTAAATTATATCGTTAAAATATTAACATCATATCTTAAATTTGAAATTCTAATACTATTTGTATTTATATTTGTAAGATGACCAAAAGTTGATTATTCAAATACGTTTCATTTAAAGTCAATAATATATATAAATTAAATTATATCGTTAAAATATTAACATCATATCTTAAATTTGAAATTCTAATACTATTTATAGTTATATTTGTAAGATGGTCAAAAATCTGGTTATTCAAATATGTTTCATTTAAAGTCATTACTATATCATCTGTTGATGAATTATATATAAAATAACTAATATCTGTATTCACGTTTTCATCTAGAAGATTCCCCGACCAATTTGTTAAAGTATTTGAAATGTCAACAATTTGATAAAATGCTGAATTATTAATTGTCTTAACATGAACTATACCTTTCCCGTTTGTTATAGTTTTTGTAAAAATATCACTAATCATAGTGTTCCCAGCGTCAATCGAAATATTTATTTCATTCCACGTATCTTTAATTAAATTAAATGATTGTTCGTTTGATTGATTTATTGTTCCGTTAAATTCATATAATAATGGAGAAGATGAAGAAGAGTTTGTAAATATTAAAGTATAATCATCAATATCAGTTAATGTCGTGGATAATATATTTGTATTTATTTGATTACTAGTATTTAATAATATTTCATTCGTTGGGCTATTGATATTTTGAGGTAAAACGCCTCTACCACTGTATATTCTTAATGTTAAATCAAATTGTTGTCCTGATAATAAATCAATTGTAGTTAATGTTAAATTATCCATATAATAACCATCTGGTATTTTAAATGACAATACATCAAACCCACCAGATTCTATTGTATTTTGAATATTTAAATTATTATTGTTAAAGGATAATATTGTTGGTTGTGTATTATCTTGACTATATTGTGTCATTTCAGGTTCTGGTTCAGGTTCTGGTTCAGGTTCGGGTTCTGGTTCTGGTTCAGGCTCTGGTTCCGGTTCTGGTTCAGGTTCAGGTTCTGGTTCTGGTTCTGGTTCTGGTTCCGGTTCTGGTTCTGGCTCTGGTTCAGGCTCTGGTTCTGGTTCTGGTTCTGGTTCTGGTTGTGGCTCCGGTTCTGGTTGTGGCTCAGGTTCGGGTTCTGGCTCGGGTTGTGGCTCAGGTTCAGGTTCGGGTTCTGGTTGAGGCTCTGGTTCTGGTTCTGGCTGCGGTTCTGGTTCTGGTTCTGGTTCTGGTTCTGGTTCTGGTTCTGGTTCGGGCGCTGGTTGATATAAATAACCATAAGAAATATCAAATGACGAAGATACATTTACAATATAAGCAGAACCAGGCGTTAAAGTTATATCACCAGTATTGTATACAGCACTTGAAACACTTTGTGGACCATTTATTGATGCTCCGGATGGTGTAAATAATGTACGTAAATAACTCCAAAATGTTTCATTCACATTACCTCCTACTTTTACTTTATCAATTAAGTTGATTGCGTCTTGTTCTTGTGATAAGGGCCATGATATAAAATTAAATCCCGACGTTAAGTCTGTTGTTAAATAACTATATTCGTACCCACTTATTGTCCATGAAACATTCTGTGCTGCGCTAACTTCGTCAAATAGTATCTTTACATAATATCCACTATCATAATGAATATTTTCATCTACACTTGGACTCCACGAACCGCCAGGTTGATATGAATACTGATTATATGCTTGATCGAATATTATTAACTTACTATATGTTTGATTTATACTACCAAATAATGTTTGAATTGTGCTTTTTGAAACATCGGCACTATAAAATGATATTAAATTCCATTGACCATGTGTAAATGTAAACGATTGATTATTACTATTACCAAATTGAATACCTTGGTCTAAATCGTCGTATGTTATTTCAAATTGTTTTTCTGGTAATTCTAACATTGGTAATATTTCTAATTTTATATTTTGTAATGATGATCCAGAATTTGAAGGATTTGACTCCCATGTTAAACCATTGTAATCTCCTGAATAATTTGATATACCAGATACTTCATCTACATAATAAGTGACATCATAGTATGTTTCATTTCCTGTAATATTAAAACTATAACCATTCTTAACACTTCCATCCTGAACCATAAATCCATGCTTATATACAATAAAATACTTGTCTGTTATAGTTAATTCAACTTCTGTATAAGAACCAGCAGTAGCACCACCGTCAATACGCTTTGCTTTAATTGTATTTGAATATGATTCAGTACCATTACCGTCTAACCTTTTATATGACGAGATATATAATGGTTCTATTATTTTACTATTTTGTCTCCATACTTGAAAATATGGGGATGATGTTGATATTCCATCGCTTCCTACAATATTTTGTGAACAAGTTAATTTTTTTATTTCATCACTGCTATTCCATACATAAACATCTAAACATTTCAGGGTAGAACCATCAAACACTCCAATAATATCACCATTATTCATAATAGAACTATTTCCACTGTCTAAATTATATATAGTTGGAGCATTCGCATTTGCTGAATTTTTTCGCCACTCAGGGTCAAAATATGACGGTACGTCTGATGTTAAATATGATAAACTTAATGTTGCTTCATATGTTGGCAACTCCCATGTTAGTTGAGTACTCCCAAACGACGATGTCCTCGTTAATGGTTCAAATATCTTTATTTTATTCGCAGAAACGCTCAATGTGGTAAAATCACTTGAATTCGTTGAATCACATACTTGCCAATCATCTGTATCACTATGTATTTGATTCATATTTGTATAACTAAGTGCTAAAAATGTAAATGTTGTATTTGGCATTAACTCTAAATAATCATATGATTTTGAACTGGAATAATTCGCAGGTGTATCTAGTGGTGAATTTACTAATCTATCGATATCAGCATTTATTGTTCTATCCAATGAATAGTAAACTATTTCATCTATTGAACCATTGCTATGATTCCAACTTATGTTTATTCTATTTTTACTCCTGGTTGTTAATGATAACGATGGTGTACCTGCTTTTACTGGTTGATTTGTTTTTGCTTGAATCGATGTTGACAAATAAGAAATACTATAACTATTTAAATCTGGTTGAATAGAAGCATACTTTAAGTTTCCATTACTATCTTGTGAAAATTCGTCATCTCTATTATACGCCAACACTCTATACGCGTAAATTGAATTATCACGTAAAACCGAATGTGTATATGTTTTTGTATTTTTATTTGTTATATTTACAATTTGAACCAAATTATCACTATTATCGATTAATTGTTGATTTGTAAACCCGAAATCGGCTATTGTTTCATAATGTTCTTGCGAACTTACTTGTATTTGATACACTTTATATCCAGATACCCACGTATCGCTATTACTCCATGTAATTGTTATTTGATTTTGTCCAGATGAAATCTGTAAATTGGTACTGGGTTCTGGATAAGGCGCCGGTGCTACACCCAATGCCTTTACATATTTTGTATCTCCAATATTTGAATACATATTTGAAGTTTCATTTACAGCAACTATATTAATAAATAATTCATTATAATCACTTATATTAGACATTGAATTATTATTCCATCGTTTTGATACATATATTTTATTACTTGAACTAATTAAATCTGTCTTTGTTATAGTATATAATAATTTCCATTTATCGTATATGTAATAATGTGTTGGTTCGCTCGCATTTGTAAAAGTATGATTATCCACTTCGATTTCTATCCAATCTTGTTCAAATTCCATTGTGTTTCCAAAACTATCACTTGCTAATGTTTTTGTACCTTCAACTGGATTTTGGTTTGCCACTAAATTGAAAGATACATCATTTTCTGCGGAACCTATATTTTCCACATCTACACTTAATGTATCTGTATAATCAGATGATAAACTTCCTGCGTTTGTTTTTACATTAACACTATATGTCTTACCTGGTAATAAATTATTTAAACTAGTTTCATTTGACGAAACATTCGACGTGTCATTACTCATACTCGCATTTGCGGTTTGTAGTACTCCACTTGAATCAGTATATGTAGTTGATAAAGTATAACTATTTCTTTTTACAGTATAGGTTAATGATGATACTATGCCAACATTTGTTTTATCATTCCAAGATAAATCTATGGTAGGTAAGGTATTATTTGTATTTTGAATAAAATCTATTGGTATTGAAGGATTTGTTGTAATTGTAGTAGATGCTGTATCAATATCGCCCGTTATTACATTTTTTCCTTCAATTAAATAGGTATAACTCGCATTAAAATGTAAACCATAATTATCATCTAATGTGTGATTATTTGTATTTGTGTTTACCTTATCATCTAATAGTATAACACTATCTAATCCATCATTACCTAACATATCTGTTCTTGTTCTAGTTATTTTACTTATAAAAACAAAATCGCCTCCATAACTATTTGCTATTTGTGTATTACTTGTTCTTGAATATAAGTAATTCATACCACCATTTACATTAAACTGTATTCTAATTTTAGCACCGTAATATTGACTCGTAATCGTTTGACGACTTGAAGTTAGATTGAATGATAAATTATTAAGATTTGCACCAATTTCTCTTGATGACGCAGAACCTGTAAAATTCAAGTTATTTAATATTGTTGGTTTTAATATAAATTTCCCTTTAACTATGTCAGCGTCCGTCAAATCATTATTATCAATTACAATAAAAAGATGAGGTGTATTGTTTTTACTATATCCATCTTTTGCGTTGGTCGTTGAATCATCTTGACTTGTTGGTAAGAATATATTTGCGTTTTGTCCTGTACTTGTTGTAGGGTCATACTCTGACTTTGTTGAAGTATAAGTATATGTTATATTATCTAATTGGTCTGTTCCTATATTTTCACCTACACAATAATAAACATTCGATACTTTGTCAAATAGATATATTTGTTTCAAAATAATACCATTGCCCCATGTAGTTGTATTAAAACTTAAACCACTCTGGCTTGATGCTAAATAAAATGTATTCGCATTAAAAGCATCACCACTCCATATTTTTTCAAAAGTATTATTACCTATTTTATAACTATCCATATCAGCTGAATTATACGCGTTCGTTGATATAAATGATGAATAATCATTATTTACAACGTAAAATAAATCTTCTGTAACTAGTTCTGGTTCTGGTTCTGGTTCTGGTTCGGGTTCTGGTTCTGGTTCGGGTTCTGGTTCTGGCTCTGGTTCTGGTTGAGGTTCTGGTTCAGGTTGAGGTTCTGGTTCAGGTTCGGGTTCTGGTTGTGGTTCGGGTTCGGGTTCGGGTTCTGGCTGTGGTTCGGGTTCTGGTTGGGGTTCTGGTTCTGGTTCTGGCTCTGGTTGAGGTTCGGGTTCGGGTTCTGGTTCAGGTTCAGGTTCTGGTTCTGGTTCTGGTTCTGGTTCTGGTTCGGGTTCTGGTTGTGGTTCTGGTTCTGGTTCAGGTTCTGGTTCTGGTTCTGGTTCTGGTTCTGGTTCTGGTTCAGCAAAAAGACTCTTTTCATAAACATCTAGATAATTTGTCTCGAAAAATGAAGAACCTGGATATTGTAGAGCAGCTAAATTTCCGGTTATACTATCAGCCGTCAAATTTATTTTAATAAATCCATTATTTTCTAATACTGTTGCGTATGATGTATTATTTTGATGATTAAATACATATAACACGTCGCCCGTTATTATATTATACAAATCTAATTCTATATCTGTATTAAAAGTAGATACTAATTTTTGATGTGAAACTAAATGTATATTTCTAGATATATCATTATGTAGTGTACTATTTATAATGTATACATTATCATTATTGTTCCATATTTTATTTCCATACGCGAAATTATTAAAATCAATGCTCTGGTTGTTTTCAACTCTGTCCAATGTTGACGAATTTATTGCTATTAATCCACTCCAATTTTGTACGCTAGGTATAGAAACACTTATAATATGAGACTCTGGTTCTGGTTCTGGTTCTGGTTCTGGTTCTGGTTCTGGTTCTGGTTCCGGCTGAGGTTGTTTTTCTAATGTACTTGTTAATTTATAAAACAATGGCGTATAACTAGAACCTGGATTGTCAGCATAATCTGTTGAATAAACTAATATTTTAAATACTGTACCTGTTGCGTTAGTACTACTGTTTCCTCCACTTCCGCCGCCCAATGTATTACTTGATAATATATTACTATTAATATTACTACTATTCATTTGTGATTTAACTATTTCTTCATTATTATTGTTCATAATTTGTACTGTAATGCTGTGTGAACCTACATAATTTGCTAATATTAATTCATCTAATTGTTCTTCAATTGGTACAGTAATTTCTACATAATCATACGCATCCTGTGTGCTATTTGAAATATCTCGTGTTTCTAATAAATTATTTTCTATTGTCAAGTTATTTCCAATAAAATGTATGGTTCTTGATTCACCTATTGTATTTGGATAATCTGGTAATTCTGGTTCTGGTTCTGGTTCTGGTTCTGGTTCTGGTTCGGGTTCAGCTTCCGGCTCAGGTTCTGGTTCTGGCTCTGGTTCCGGTTGTGGTTCCGGTTGTGGTTCTGGTTCTGGTTCTGGTTCTGGTTCCGGTTCGGGTTCCGGTTCAGGTTCCGGTTCTGGTTCCGGTTCTGGTTGTGGTTGAGGTTCTGGTTCGGGTTCGGGTTCGGGTTCAGCTTCTGGTTCCGGTTCCGGTTCTGGCTCTGGTTCTGGTTGTGGTTGAGGTTCGGGTTCTGGCTCGGGTTCTGGTTGTGGTTCGGGTTCAGGCTCGGGCTCAGGCTCGGGTTCAGGTTGTGGTTCCGGTTCAGGTTCCGGTTCCGGTTCGGGCTCAGGTTCGGGTTCTGGACTTAAAAACCATTCTGGTTCTGGTTCTGGTTCTGGGTCATGATAATACAACCCATTTGACGGTATTCCTTCTGGTTCAGGTTCAAGTAAGGTGTTATAAATCCCGGAATCTATTAATTCCTGTTTTAATGGATATAATTTTATTTCATTGGGTAAAGCATATGTACCAGCAACATGAGTATATCTTATAAGTATTTCATTAATACTATTTTGATAAGGCTGTAAATACAATATATCTTTTGATATACTACCTTGTATAAATTTACCATCTTTAAGAGTACCTTCTGAATTTCTCAAATTTGAATATATACGTGTATAATTAACAAAACTATTTGTTGAACCAAATACACTTACATATGCGCCTCTAAAATTAGCATCATTATTTGAGACAGTTGCACTTGGTACATCGTTTCCGTTTATATATTTTTCTGTTTCTGTTCCACTGCCAATATAAGGTTGATATAGCAAATTATCTTTATTCCAATGTATTTCGATTTTTGAAAATAACTTTGGAGTAGTAAATTTAAAATGAATCCACCACACACCAGAGTTTAATGGATCAACAAACGTATTCTTAATAAAACTAGTATTTGAAGCACCATTTTGTATAATACCATAGTTATTTGAATCATTATCAAATAAACCCTCCGCAGATGTTATATTATCATTATAATCCTTTCCTGTATTTATTATTACGTTTTCATTTAATGTAAGATTATCATACCCAACAGAATTAGATATATCTAATGTCAATTTACCAAACACATATGGATTCGCCTGTTCAAATAAGGTTAAATCTCCTTCTGGTTCTGGTTCTGGTTCTGGTTCTGGTTCTGGTTCTGGTTCTGGTTCTGGTTCTAATATGGGGTCGGTCAAATCTAAAACAATATTTCTGTACGCACCACTTATTTGGGCGTTATATGCGGTTAGTGGCCAATATGAAGGTAATCCGTTTATATCACCACCCAAATACATTATAATATTTGAAATTCGCGTAATGGTTGAACTTGGGAAATCTAAATAATTTGGCAGCTGAACTGTTTCTAATAATCTACTATTTTCATCTTTAAATGTAAAATATGATCTCCATAATTTTGTGCTTCGACCATTATTGTCAGTTATAATTAACCAAATTCCTTGTATTTCGTGCCAACTTACTGCTCTTTGCAATGTAAGAGTGTAAGTTGCTGGCGGATTAAACCATCTCATCCCAGCATATCCACTTCTAATTCCATCTGTCGCATTACCATAACGGTCGGATAACCCCCCACCCAACGCAATATTTTCACCATTGGCCCATACTTCCATTTCTATTATCCCCGGACCAGCATGTACATCGTTATGATTTGGACCAGCAGCAAGAGTAATATATTTTATCTTATGTCCAATAACCGCTGGTAAAGTTGGTCGAATAAAATCATCATAATTACATACAAAACGAACAAATAAACCCTTTTCGCCTATGTTCGGTTGAAAACTATATGTACCATTTAAATTCAACAATATAAAACTATTGTCTGTAATTACACTTTCATTTGGGTCATATGTTGCGTATGCTCCATAACTATATTGTCCTGTCATATTACCATCGTCTTGTTTATAACCATTAAATTTAGCATCGAATTTTGAATAATTTGAACCACCCGCATCATTGCCTAACAACGCATCCGCAACATTGCTATCTGACAAACTATATTCTGTTTTTAAATAATCTATTGTTCCTTGCCAATCCGCTACGGTTGGTATACGGAAATTTTGTAAGTTGGTTGGAATGATTGATTTACTATTAACTGGGTTTGAAGTTGTATCTTTACCCGCCAGCGCATATATGTTATACATAACTTCACGTTCGTTTGTTGTATAATTCGTCGCGCTTCCTGGTACATAATTATTATTGTAAACACAAGCACCACTTTCCTCAATCCAGTCAGATTGTTGATATTTAACTGGTATTTCACTACCATCACTATAAAATGTTTTAAAGAAATCGTCGCCAGTCCAAATATAATTTCCTATTTTAACAAAACTTCCATATCTTGTATATATTTTTTCTAATTCCGGCATCTTTTCGGGCTCAGGTTCAGGTTCTGGTTGGGGTTCGGGTTCAGGCTCTGGTTGTGGTTGTGGTTCTGGTTCTGGTTCTGGTTCTGGTTCTGGTTCTGGTTCTAAATATTCTGGCTCGGGTTCGGGTTCAGGTTCAGGTTCAGGTTCAGGTTCTGGTTCTGGTTCTGGTTCTGGTTCTGGTTGAATATTATCATATAAACTACCATAGCGCCCCAAACTATATAGCATATCCACTTGTTCTTGTTCTAATTTGCTATGCCATACGCGGAATCCGTATATTTTAATACCTTCACAGTGATAATTAATATTATCTTGTGATATTGTTCCCACTATTAAGTGCGGTACAAATGCTTGATCAAAATCTGGCCAATCACCATTTTGTTGATAATGTTTTCCATTAACATATACACCAACTTCATTGTGTATTCCATTATGCCAATATGCTACAACATGTAATATTTCATTTGGATGATTTTCTATTCCTGTAAAATAATCAACTCCATTAGTTTTGGTACCACGGTGTGCTTGTACCCAATTGCCTCTATTTAAACTAATACCTGGCCCACTTTGCGCAGTGGTTGTATCTTGAACCGCACCCATTATAAAAGAATCACTCGACGTTGTTCCATAAGTAGGGTCATAGCTTACCCAACATTCAAATGTTAAACCAACATTTTCATCGCTATCCAATTTACCATGTATTGACGCACTACCCTTTCCACTTAAATATGGTACTTCAAACCCTTTTCTTGAAGTATTAAAGCGAAATCCAGGGTCGCTCGATTCCCAATCTGCTGCTGCTGTTGTATTAAAACTATTATGAGCAATTATTCCGCCCATATTTTTTCCAAAGGCATCATTATCATTACTTACATAATTAGCGTACCAGTTATCAGGTGAATTTATGGTTCGATTATTTATTACATACTCAAATTGAAGCGCTTTGTTATCAAAATATGATAATGGTTCTGGTTCTGCTTCTGGTTCTGGTTCTGGTTCGGGTTGTTGCTCTACATAATCTGTCAAATCTAAATTATGGCGCATTATTCTATACTTTTCACTTGAATCCAGAAACCGTCTTACTATATTATTATTATTTTGTGGAAATCGTTCGATTGTATTATACAAAGGATATTGTAATGGTGATGAGTAAGCGGTAAAAACAGACGCGGTTGAACCCGCCTCATATCCTTCTGTATAACCAGATGGAATATCATATGACATTATTTTAACATTATTACTATCATATAATTCTATTAAATGATTAAACATACGATGGGGCGAAATAACATCAGGGGATAATACTAATTCACTTACTTCACTATTTGATGGAAACGTTATTTCATGCCAATGTTGTCGATTATTTTCATATTTATAAGTAGTCAACCCAAGTAATTCTCCTGTATATTTAATCTGCACATCTGTGCTTGGTGCTATGAGATTTGAAAAATGTCCATAATTAGTATCTGACGTTGAATCATTTTCAATATTTGAACTATTATATTGTTTTATTGTGAAGCCATTATTATCACGCGTAATTAGATTAATGCCATTTTTATCGATAACATCAATATGACCCAACCCTCTACGGTTATTTGAGTATAATATATCACCATTTGAGTCGGTTGGATAAATTCTTATTTTTCCAATTACTATGGACGAACGTGTTCCTTCTTCTGTTTCAGGTTCAGGCTCAGCCTCTGGTTCTGGTTCTGGTTCTGGTTCGGCATCGATTAATGGTTCTGGTTCTGGTTCTGGTTCTGGCATATTATACACAACCGTAGATACATGATTATCTAAATTTTGATTTTGCATAAATTCATAGACATTTGTACGTTTTCTATTCTCAGATACATAATCTTTACCATAACCACCATCGTATATATTAACATATTCTTTAAGATATCCTGGTAATTTGAATACATGGGATGTTGCCCTACCATTCGTTCCTGCATCCATTCTTGGGGAAATATATACTCTATTGAAATTTACATCTAACAAACTAATTTTATATAAATCATCTAATCTATCTAATTCACTCGTACTAATACCCAAATCTCTAAACACCAGCGCATTTAAATCATACAAATTCTTTTCTACCGGGAGTGTAATATATATTACATGTGCTCTGTTTGTAGTATTTTGATAACCTTTCCATGTTAGTGGTGCGTTATCATATACACGTCCTGTATCATCGCCATCCCCGTCTAAAATTTTTTGAATATTTGTTGAATTTCCTGACGCACCCAATGAACCAGCATAAAATACCTCATCTTGTAAATAAATATCAGTAAAACGGAACACTTTTACTTTACCTTGATTTGTGCTTGATGGATATGATAAACTTGTGGAATCGGCGCTCCATGTTGTATTTGTTGGATTATATACACCATACCCCGTAAAAACAATACGTCCATCGCTACTTATTGCCGTTGCTGTACCCAATAATGAATTTGCTTCGTCTTTTTCATAAATATCAATTCCCTTTCGTTCCCAATTACTTATGCTATCCGAATATGAATAAACTACCACATTACCACCGTTTGTTATTTTATCACTATAAGATAAACTTGAATTTGTACTATATGGTTCTCCAATAACAACTATATTTCCATCTTTACTCATTGAAACACTACTGCCCGTCCACGGAGTAATAAAATTCACTTTTTCTACCGCGGAAAATCCATATGATTTTATTGTATTACCTACTTGTGCTATTGTCCAATCACTTCCCACAACTTGTGTTATTGAAAAAATTCCAACTCCGCCTATTTTGGGTGAACCTATTGCGATTTTGGAACCACTCGCATCCATAGATATTGACCAGCCCCATGAAAAAATATGGTGAAAGAGTATATTACTACTACCTGTCATATTATAAGAATACCCATCTGTTATGGAACCATTCATACCCATATTTCCTGCAACAATTGTTGCTTTTAACAACCAAATTTTTATTAAACTATCAAAATTATATATTTTAACATCGCTTCCCATTGATGAAACTGCCATTACCGTAGCATCATCATTCAACTCAACCTGATATCCATATTTCTTGTAATAATTTGTTATACTTGTTGAGGTTGTTTCATCGTACCACGAAATTGTAATTATACGAGAACCGGCCGCATCGTCCGCCGGCTGATTTGTTTTATAATCTTCTAACGCACTTATAATATAACTATCACTCGTATATCCGGTAATAACACCAAACGAATCATATATTGGAAAACTTTCATAATAAAGCGTATTCGTTAAATTTGTAGCAGTACTCCACGCAGGCCCCTTTAATTTATAAATATATTCATAACCTCCACCACTGACAAACCATAACTCACGGTCATTTTCATCGGTAATAGTAATAACAAGTAAGCTTTTTGTCCAGGGTCGCTGTTCGGTGTCAATCGTAACTGAACCATTTTCATTTGTTGCCCTCGTCGCGTTCCAAAAAACAATCGATTGCAGTTGGTTAATATCATAATTCTGGTCTAGTGTAACTATACCATTGTTAGAACCAATGGTTGTAAAATTATTATCTATATACACATCGTTAGTTGAGGTTGTTCCGGTTTTTAAACAAACATTTTCTCCATTTATCCATATTTGTATTTGACTTGATTGACTATAATGTACGCCAGAGTAATATCTTACTTTTCTAAAATAAACTCCACTATCTGCTACATCTTTAATTGGCGTACCTTCATTTGTAGCATACTTGTCCCAACTTCCACTATCATATTTATAAGTTCTAATTCTTCCTGTATTATTATTGTATTTATAAGAACCTATTGCCAATTTATAACCTGTGCTATCCAGTGATATTGAATTGCCCATATATTCATTCGCACTTCCGTCTATTTTACTTCCAATTAAACTCCAAGATAAATTCGCGGAATCAAACGAATAAACATAAACAGCTCCCTGGTTTGTATTTTCGGTTGTTGCCGAAACAGCTAATATTGTACCATTATTATTTAATTTTACACTGGTACCAAAATTTGTACCAGTTGTTCCTATTATTTTATAAGTACTGCTTGTTATATTTGAAAGCCATCTACTAACTCCTGTATTTGTTTGATTATTACCATAGTTTTCACCATTCGCGATATATTTATCCCACAATACATAATCTCCGCCAGGAGCACCAATTGCTAATGTAGTACCGCTATTATCACTCGTAATTGGTTTTGAACCTTCATTTCCTACCCAACCACTACCTAGTCTATCATTTGTTTCACCTGTCCATGTATTAGAAAGGTCTGTTGTTTCAGAGAAAGGATATCCTTGCCATTCGGCAAAATTTTTAATATTCTCAAACGGAGCAAGGTCTTCAATGTTTACAGGATAATCCGGGGTAGTTGTTGTCCAATTTCTGTATGATGTAAAATTATTATTTAATATTCGACTCGTTCTTATAGGTGCGTTCAATACTATATTCGTATTATTATTATCATATAATTCCAATGAACTAATTGGGGCGATTGAACTACCAAATTCACCTCTATGAATAGCTACATATTTTACCAAATGCCCAGGTTCCGGTTCAGGTTCTGGTTCGGGTTCATTCAAAAATAATTCTGGCTCTGGTTCGGGTTCGGGTTCAGGTTCTGGCGTATCGTCCAAAAATCCCATTGTTCCATATAATTGTCCACTTACCGCCCCAGGGGCGCCATGATTCAATATTTGACTTGTACTTTCTACATTAGAAATAGTTCCTGTATAATTAAAATGGTCGTTTCCTAATAATACGACTCTCCCAGTTGTCAATATATATGAATTATTTACGTCTTGACTATATTTTCTATACAAATCATATAAATCATAATCAATTATAGAATCATTATCATACATAAAATCTATCTTTAACCCAAATAAATCATCACTATCAAATGGAAAAATTATATTTCCATAAATTACAATTGTTTGTATTAAATAATATGCTATTGTAGTGTTCAAATCTATTTGCCAATAATCATTTGTTGAATATAGAGGCATTTCAAATATGGAAGCAATAGATTCATCTACACTACCATCTAAATTATTATTTATTGTATTTGATATGTTTGTAGAATACGGGGACCCATTTGATACACCACTAACCGTTCCAGAAATCGCAATGTTTGAATTATTAACCCATAATTGAAATTCTCTAAATTTTAAATAGGGTAATGCGTTTTGGTCAATAACTGGCGCTTGCGATGACCTATATAATCGTATTCTATTAACATCAGGTACTTCTGGTTCTGGTTCGGGTTCGGGTTCGGGTTCGGGTTCGGGTTCGGGTTCCTGAATTCTATTATTCTCTAATTTATATTTAATCCTTGATTGATAAACACTATTATAAACAATTAATGAATACGTTTTTGAAGTATTTCCACTATCAATCGCAGTATTTCCATAACCAAGTGTTAATATATTTGTTCCAATATCTGCTTTTTTTATTATTCCTCTATGAACAGTTACATTTAACTCTTGGTTTAAATCTCCTTCTTGTATTTCAAATAATAAGTCATGTGTCGCACTAGGGTCATCCTCATAGTTAAATTCTTTTAAAACTATTTCATCTAAATAGACAACGCCATATATGCTGGCTGTTAATGTAAACTTAAAATAATCTTGGGTATCAATCGCCGTTTCGTGTATATAATTTTCAAATGTATATGTTCCATCAATATTTGATATTGTTGTTGCGGTACCCATTTCAACTTTTTTACTTCGAATTATTTCTTGTGTATTTGCTTGTAATATTAAAGCCGAACCTATTTCACTTGATTTATCGTGTGATGGATTCGCATAAATACTCGCCGACATGTAATATTTACCATTCGGTGATAATAATCCACTTCCACCAAATGTTTCTATTAATACGGGCAATACAGTAGATACTATTGTATTTTCTGGCGCGTAATTATAATATCCTACATAATTCCAATTTTCAGTATTTACATTATTTTCATTAAATACAACATTTCTTTTGTATATTAAAGCATATGTACTTAATTGACCTACACCATAGCCATCATTACTATAAAGGTCATTTAAATTACTACCAATAACCAAAGTATTTTGATTTAAAGCAATAGAACCCATTGGTGATGAATGTAATGATTGTGAAGCGTGTATAGATTTATTTTTTAATGTACTTGTATCACTAATTGTATATTGGTCTAATATAGTTGATGGTAAATTTACAGGGGTTCTATATTTTCGTTCTATTGTGTTAGTTGTTAAATCTCTATTATAATAAAGAGCATCTCCCGGTTCAACAATAGTGGATTTAAATATCCACGATGAACTGGATTGTGAATAATCTTGTTCGCTATTATTTATGTAATGATATATCTTATTTGATACACCAGATTTTCCATAACGACTACATGAACCAATATAAATATGATTATTTTCAGCACCTATACAGCCAATATAACTTCTTGGGTTTATACTTGTATCTCCTATTACACCATTCCACCCAAGTAAATCTTCCATTGGATATTCATATTTTATATTTTGAATATGTGTTGTTGTTAAATTATTACTAGCATCTAAATAAAACTTATAAATTTTTATAAATGAAATATTATCGGTGTATAATCCCCACTTACCAAATGTACCCGGGTCTTGATAACATACCAGATTATGGTCTGTTATTCTAAAACTATAAAAGGTTTCACTTAATGTTGTTCTTTCTACATAGTCGTCGTTATTTTCGTCGTATTTTTTTGAAAGTATCTTCATTTGTGATGCGGACGAATGATATACTAATATATCTCTTCTATCATTTTCAAATTTAGTTGGATATATAGTTTTAATTTTAATAGTATCTCTTTTCACTGTACTATTATACCAATTATTTAATGCAACTGTATCTGTTATTGTTTTCGATAATACAAAGTTGCTATTACTTATGTCATATACATAAATATTGGACGATGTCGCCAAACATAAAGTAGTATCATTCATGTCCATGCCTATAATTTCGGTTGTACCAAAACTAATATCTTCTTTAATATTCCAACTTGTTCCATCATGTGAAAAAAATCTGGCTATATTTTTATCATTTGATACATATCCAGCATAATTATTTGTTAAGCAATTCAAACCACTTGTTCCCTTTGATTCTACTGATGTTATTGTAGTTGGCGTTGTATAACTACTACTTGTTAAATCTGTTATATTTGAATCAACTATTGTATTCCTACTATTATCAACTTGTTGTGAAGATACATTTGACCAATTATAAAGATATTTTGTAAAATAGTAATTTTCAATTCCAGGCATTTCTGGTTCTGGTTCCGGTTCTGGTTCGGGTTCGGGCTGTGGTTCATCTGCGTACTCTCCTTTATCTAACAGTGGAATACCTAAGTGATATTGAATAATATCTTTAACGGATTGAGAACTTGGATAAGATTTAAATGATAAATAACCAGACCCACTATTTGAAGAGTATGTATTTCCGCCATCATCTGTAACTGGTAAATTTGGATTATATTTTATTGTTTTTGATATATTCGACAAAAATCTACTATATGTCCGGTCAGACATACTTGTTCCTGATATCATATTCAATATGCTTGAATTACTATTTATACTTGAAAAATCAAAATCTATTTCATTATCAAAATTTTGAGCACGATTCAACATGCCTTCGAATGTTATCGCACTCGCTGTATTGAAGTTTAAAGGTTTGTTAAAGAGATAACAACGATAAAACATATTTTTAAAAGTTGTAACATTGTCTGTTTTTAATTTAATCAATGAATTAAAACTTTTACAATCATAAAAACACGATTCTACCGTTGTTAATAGTTCTGAATCTTCAACTAATATGTGTTGATTGAAAAATGTACACCCATAAAACATTTCTGACATATTTATGATTTTATTGTTTAAAAATTGTATCGGTTGATTAAAATTACTACACCCATAAAACATTTTAGACGCATTCGCAACATTTGATAATGTTAAATTCACTTCTCCATTAAACGCAGAAGAATTATAAAACATACTTTCCACAGAAGACACATTATTGGCTTTTATAGTAATTTTATTATTTGAAACTAATCCACTCGGGGTTGTTGGTGTAGATGTTGTCAAATTGAATAAATTTTCTAAAGATATATTTGTTGAAACAGTATTATCATTATTTAAATTCAAGGAAACATCTCCGTTGATTCGTTTATTATTTAAAAACGGATACGTAAAACTCGAACATTTTGGCGCATCTATTATTACGCTATTAAAACATAAATCATATGCGTTATTAAATAATTCACTAATATCAATACATTCATCTAATGTCAAATTTACGATTGTATTTGTAAACATTTGACCGAATAAATCTTTACCGGTTAAATCAATTAACGAGTTAAACCTAACTTCAATCGGTTGCGTTATACCACTATACTTAAACATTTGTTCAACTAGGACTACATTTTGAAAATTTAAATGACTTATATTTGTATTTAAACTGGTGTTATAAAACATTCGTGTTGCGTTTGTTATTGTCGAAAAATCCCAATTTAAACTTATATCATTATTTAAATAACTATCCATAAATATACCACTCGCGTCTGTTCTAATATATGGACTATCCGTCGCTGTTATTTTTCCTTTAAATTCATAGAACTGAGAACCCGTATTTGTTAAAGGAATACTATCAAACTGTGTTATATCAAAATTATAATATGAATCACTTCCAATATAGGTTGTTGTTCCTCTTCTTTCATGATAGTTAAATAATGCTCCCTCGCTATTCGTTAGAGTATTGTTTGCTATTGACCAATTAACTACGTAATCTATTTTTTTAACACTACTATGGTTTGGTAATGTTATTGAATTCGAAGAAACATTATTACGTGGTATTTTATCCGCATAATTTTCAGGAACTATATCTTCAGCACCGGATATAATATTTCTACCACCTGAACCGTGCGATAAAACTGTAATATTATCATAATCAGGTCCTTTATATATATTTAAATTTCCATACGTTTGTTCTGGCAATAATTCATTATTGATTGTGTAATCTTCTAAAAGATTATTGTTTTCATCATAAAATAAAATTTCGGTTCCATAATAATCAGTTGAAGAATTATTTCCATATACAGCAATTAATTGTAATTTACTATATTCAAGCGGGTTGGTAAATGTACATATTAACTTATTTCTGTTTGTTAATTTATCTACATTTCGGGTTGTAGTATATTCTTTATCCGTAGTAGATAATCCACCTCTATATGCGTCTCCTGAATACGGTATGATATATAAATCTGTACTTTGAAATTTGTCATTAATACTACTAATACTTCCATCGGATAAATCATAAAACGTAGAATGACTAATTGTATCATTTATTCCTACTTTTTTTCCAACGCTTTGGGTTTTTGAAACAAAATTATATTCCGTATCATATATTGTATCTGTAAATGTAGAATAGTATGTTGGGTGTGTGCTATTACTTTGAGATAGGGCAATATTCGAATTATCAACAAATATCTGGATTTGTTGAATTGGAATTGTTTTATTACCATACTTTTGCACCCATTCAACCTTGCTGATTCTTGTGGAATTTCTGGTTGAAACCGTTGAAACAGTATTTGTTGAACTATCAATTGTCAAATTTGCGCCAGATGTGATTGGTGTTGAAATTGTACTTGGATCTGTTGTACTTGGGTACGTAAAACTGTACTTCAATATACCAGTTGTTGGTAAACTTGACATATAATAAATATAAATAAATTTATTTTATTCATAAAATTTATTTATAAACGAGCAACATATAATATAATGTCAATGTCTAATGAATTATAAATACAGTATGTTTTATTCTCTAAAACAACATTATATATATTATCTTCATTATAAGATTCTTCTACCTTATAATAGTTGTAATTATCCTTTGCAAACATGTAGTTAATATTATATTTACTACTTTTAATTTCGGCACCATTCGTTATTACCAACGAATTCCAATAATTTTTATATAGTGTAATTGAGTAAAAAACCTTTTTACTGCTTGGTAATAGGTACCCCGCGTTAGTTTCAAGATTAATGGATTCTAACGATGGCAAATCTTGAATATTTGAAACCAACCCTCCAAGTGATTCTGGTTCTGGTTCTGGTTCTGGTTCTGGTTCTAGTTCTTCAAAAGAGAGTATTGTGTCAATTGATATAATTAAATTTATTAATTTACTTGAACTATTATAAATACTATATGTATCACTTACAAACATATTATCTAATAAATTACCGGACCAATTTGATATATTTGTATTGTTTATAGAAACTCCTTGATAAAACGCCGATTTGTTTTTATTCTTTACATGAACAATGTTATTTATTTGTGTAAATACATCCCGAACTGTGATATGTGTATCAAAATCTAGATTTAATACCGTAAACTCATTTGGTTGTAAATATATACTCTGTATGGATTCTGGTTCTGGTTCCGGTTCTGGTTCCGGTTCAGGTTCAGGTTCAGGTTCGGGTTCTGGTTCTGGTTCTGGCTCTGGTTCCGGTTCTGGTTCCGGCGCTGGCTCCGGTTCTGGTTCTGGTTCTGGTTGTGGTTCTGGTTCCGGTTCTGGTTCTGGTTGTGGTTCTGGCTCTGGTTCCGGTTCTGGTTCTGGTTGTGGTTCTGGTTCCGGTTCTGGTTCCGGCTCTGGCTCCGGTTCAGGTTCTGGCTCTGGTTCTGGTTCTGGTTCGGGTTCTGGTTCTGGTTGTGGTTCTGGTTCGGGTTCTGGTTCGGGTTCTGGTTCTGGTTCTGGTTCTGGTTGTGGCTCTGGTTCCGGTTCTGGTTCTGGTTGTGGTTCTGGTTCCGGTTCTGGTTCGGGTTCTGGTTCTGGTTCTGGCTCTGGTTCGGGTTCTGGTTCTGGTTCTGGTTGTGGCTCTGGTTCGGGTTCTGGTTCGGGTTCTGGTTCTGGTTCTGGTTGTGGCTCTGGTTCCGGTTCTGGTTCTGGTTGTGGCTCCGGTTCTGGTTCTGGTTCTGGTTGTGGCTCCGGTTCTGGTTCTGGTTCTGGTTCCGGTTCTGGTTCTGGTTGTGGCTCCGGTTCTGGTTCTGGTTCTGGTTCCGGTTGATATATATCCGCTACGGTATAATCAACATCATAACCTAAATCTTCTACAAACGCAATAGTTAATCTGCTCATTGGCATTATTGTGGTACCACCCTCGGCCCAACCAGTCATTAATTCATCATTCATACCTGGATGATATATATCATTTATATACCGATTATCGTTGGATGTTGTATTATGAACACCTTCCTCTGGATGACCGCCTGCGGTTCCACTGCCGCCATTATCTTCTATGGGTACTCCTACAAAATTACTATTATTAAAATATTTTTTATATTCATCTAACGCATTAATGCCATTATAATACGATTTTGTTAAACCATCATTCGCGTCTGTATAATTTACAATAGGTGCGCCGTATCCCGTTGTCCAAAATGTACCTATTCCTAATATATGACCAACTTCGTGCAATACAGTATAATATAATCGCGAATTTCCATCACTTTTAATTAATAATTTTTCACTTTGAATATAGGAATCATTTAAATTTAACACTCCTCTTGATGTGAAAAAATCAGAAAATGTTAAATTTCCAGTTGGTATATACGCATGCGTCGCACCAGCGCTACCCAATATGCCGCTCCCTAATGTTTTTATAGTTATTACAATCTCGATTCTTCCATTATTATATGATACTGTATTTGGTAATTTACTGGTTGTTAATACAGAATCCCATTTATTAAACACATCTTTGAATATTTGAATATCACTCGCATCAACAACATAGTTTGTGTTAGATTCATTATAAATTGTCCAAATAAATCGATCACTTGATTCTACATATAATTCTGGTTCTGGTTCTGGCTCTGGCTCTGGTTCCGGTGCTGATTCCGGTTCAGGTTCTGGTTCTGGTTCAGGTTCGGGTTCTGGTTCAGGTTCTGGTTCTGGTTCTGGTTCCGGTTCCGGTTCCGGTTCGGGTTCTGGTTCTGGTTCTGGTTCTGGTTCTGGTTCTGGTTCTGGTTCTGGTTCTGGTTCGGGCTCCGCTTCAGGTTCTGGTTCTGGTTCTGGTTCTGGTTCTGGTTCGGGCTCCGGTTCTGGTTCTGGTTCTGGCTCTGGACCTGGTTCTTGTTCTGGTTCTGGTTCAGGTTCTGGTTCCGGTTCTGGTTCTGGTTGAGGTTCAGATACTAATGTACCTCCAACCTGATAAAAGAGAGGACTGGTATCATAATCATTTGGATCAGCAGCAAAACTAGTGGAATATATCAATATTGTATAGACATTCCCGATTGCGTTATTACTACTACTACCGCCACTACCACCGCCAAATCTATCAGAATCTGGTAATATATCTGTTCCTAAATTACCACTTCCAACGGTTGTTGTAAATATTAAGGTATCATTTTTCCTTATTTGAATGGTTATAGCATGACTTCCTTCAAACTTAGTTAATATTAATCCTGTGAATTGTTTTTCGAATGGTATAGTTATTTGAATATGATCATATGCGTCTACGTTTCCTCCTGATAATCTAGGCTCCAATAAATGATTCTCAAATAATATATTATCACCAACAAAATCAATTACTCTTGGCGATGGTGTTCCATCAGTAAAACCTGGATAATCTGGTAATTCAGGTTCCGGTTCTGGTTCGGGTTCTGGTTCAGGTTCTGGTTCAGGCTCTGGCTCAGGTTGAGGTTCTGGTTCTGGTTCCGGTTCTGGTTCTGGTTCAGGTTCTGGTTCAGGTTCAGGTTCAGGCTCAGGTTCTGGTTCAGGTTCAGGTTCTTGTTCGGGTTCTGGTTCAGGTTCTGGTTCAGGCTCTGGCTGAGGTTCCGGTTCAGGTTCAGGTTCTGGTTCAGGCTCTGGCTCAGGTTCTGGCTCAGGTTCTGGTTCAGGTTCCGGTTCAGGTTCAGGTTCGGGTTCAGGTTCGGGTTCTGGCTGTGGTTCTGGTTCTGGTTCATATTCTTTTTGATATATTCTTATTTGTCTATTTCCATTTGTTATCGGCGATAATGATACAGAAGGAGAAAATGTAAGATAATAAAATAAGTTAGTCTCGGTATAACTAACTATTCTTCTATTATCAAAATTTGAACCACCGCCACTATTATAAATAACTAAATAATAATCAAGACTACCAGTTAATAAAGCATTTAGAATTACTGTATTTGTAATCCAGTCACTTTTTCTTATAAACATATCACCATCACCACTCGCACCGCTATAAACCGACCTATTATCTATTAAAGACCATATAATTTCTGGTTCTGGTTCAGGTTCTGGTTCTGGTTCTGGTTCTGGTTCCGGTTCTGCTTCTGGTTCTGGTTCTGGTTCTGGTTCTGGTTCTGGTTCTGGTTCTGGTAGAATATTATCGAAACTATAAACATTTGTAGTATTGGTTGATGGATTTGGTTCAATATTATCATAAGTATATTTTAAATAAATCCTTCTATCATAAGGGTCATTATTAGATATAAATAAAATAAAAGCGACTACTTCATCGTCGTATATTGTATTATTTAAAAAATTCTTAGCCTTTTGAATTGCTTCATCATTTGTTTCGCCTGGTGGTATTGACCTATAAACATTGCTTTCAGATGGATATTGTATATTATTTCCCGGAATTCTATAACCTTGATATATATTAAGCTCTTGTTCCGGCTCCGGCTCTGGCTCTGGTTCTGGTTCTGGTTCCGGTTCTGGTTCAATACTCATATAATATACCATTTTATTAATTTTTGAGAAATATATATTAAAAAAGAATTTAAATTAAATAGACGATATAAATTATGAGTGATAATAATGAGATTTTACCTGAACAACCTATTAAAAAGAAGAGAGGGCGTAAACCCAAAAACAAACCACCAGAAGAAGAAAATAAAGAACCGCGTGTACCTAAAAAAAGGGGTAGAAAACCAAAAGGTGGTAAGATTATAGTAAATCAACCCCTTAAAACTGATAATAATTTCGTAAAAACAAATGTTATATTACATTTAAAGTGTAATCTTAAAGATATTAATTCAAACGTAAATCTACTTTCTGAAAGTGAAAAATGTATCAATAGTTTAGATATATACGACAATGGCAAAATGAATGAAATTAATTTTCAAGCATTAAGTACCGAAAGTATCGCAAATACAAGAGATATTCGCCAAGTCGAAGCTACGTCGAATGATAAAAGTAAAACTGAACCTGAAACTATTGATAATGAACCAAATACACAAAATACAACCTACAAAAATATATGGAAAAAATTAAAAGAACTTCAAAATGAATTAAATACAAATAACATCTCTGATAAAAAATCCGCGTGTTTTTGGTGCACATATGACTTTGATAATCCATCTATTTATATTCCAAAATTTAAAATCCGCAATAGCTATCACGTATACGGTTGTTTTTGTAGCCCAGAATGCGCAAGTTCTTATTTAATGAATGAAAATATTGATACTTCAATTAAATTCGAAAGATATCAACTTTTAAATTATATATATTCAAAAGTATATAATTACGAGAAAAATATTAAACCAGCACCAGACCCGTATTATACACTTGATAAATTCTATGGAAATCTGTCAATTGAAGAATATAGACAATTATTAGAAGATAATCATTTATTAATGATTATAGATAAGCCATTAACCAGAATCTTGCCCGAACTCCATGAAGAAAATAATGATTTTTCTGTATCAAATAATATTGAAAAAAATCAAAATTCGTACAAAATTAAAAAAAAAACAAATAAGATTATTTCAAAAAACAATATTTTAAACGAACATTTTTCAAAAAATTGATTCATTATTTTCAAGATGAATATTTAATATATAAATATGGACGACGAAGATATCGTATATCTTGGGAATAATTCAAAATATAAGGTAGCATTGTGCGAATACTGGACACCATTTCGACACGGTTCGTCGAATTATATAATTCAAGATAAACTTATATTATATAACTATATTGACTATGATTATCTTTTCAACGAATTTCAAGATTTGACTGCGTTTATTCATATTGGCATGCAAAATTATGATTTAATTAATAACACGAACACAAAACACAAGCGCATTAACAACTATTTAAATATAATTTCAAAAAAAAATTATATTCAACCAGAAATTGTTGAAGTTGTAGAAATTAAAGATAACGATTTAACATACACCACATGTATCAAAAAAACATTTTGGCTCCGTATTTTTCAAAGAAAATTTAAAAAATACTACAATAAAAAAATACAATTTATGAAAAATATTTTTAACCTACGGCATCGCGAAATACATGGTAAATATCCAAGATTTACATAATTACCAGAGTGTATCAGTATCTGTATTATACATTAGGTTTTTTTTCTCTATTTTATATATTTTTGAAAAATATTTTGACATCATCAAACTACAATTACAACGAATCATACTACTTGCATGTTCATCCGAAAGTACCTTATGTAATTCTGCTTTTTTTCTTAGCTTAGATTTCCATTGGCTCGCATATAATTCATAAAACTTTTTTAATTCACCCTCTTCTTGTTTTATATTTAAATTTCTACATTTAATATCATTTATCAATATATCCTCACAAACAGTTAATCCTATTATATCCGCAAAATTTTCACCATAACTATATTCTTCATTCAATAATTTACCCTTATCCCGAGCATATTTTTTATAGATTTTTTTTATATTTTCCGATTTTTTTTCAAATATTTTTTTATCTCGTTTTGACCAAAAATTATTTGTAAATAAACCATTTTCATCATACTCGATTCCATCGTCATTAAACGCATGGGTTATTTCGTGCGCTATAGATGTACCAAACATTGCCAAATTATAATACAACTCTTTTTTATGATTAATAAATGGTTCTTGTAATATTCCATGTGGTACTATTATTTCATTTGAACCTGGAATATAAAACGCATTTATATCAAATGTATCAACCCCAATAAATCGTCTCCATAGTTTTGATGTTATTTTTTTATCTAATAATCCAATCCTTGTATTTATACTCCAATCTCTATACATTTTCGCATTATGTATTTGGTCATTCTCTTTTATTTCAAACGTAGGGTCATCAATATACTCATCCTTTTTACCAATTACTATTTTCATATTTTTCAACTTTTTAATAATATTATTTCTTGTTTTTTCTTCCACCCAATTATTTTCATTTATACGCCTTAAATACATATTACATATCAAACCATACATTTTTTCTACACACTTTTTATTTTCAGTATAATTAAATGAACGCACATACGTTTTGTTTAAATATGTATTGAAATATAACTTGCTTTTGTCCATAAATTTGTTATGAACCGGATATTCTTTTTTTATTCCTAGCAATTGTTTATCATTAAAATTAAATTCTAACTGTCTCCATTTACTGTGGGTTGTGATCAACGAAGAGACTATTTTATATTTCCAATAACTCAACCAAGGTTCTTTGTTCCAATCTTTTAATTTGTTCATTAAAAATTTTAAATACCCTACATTTGACACTACAATGTTTCTTTCTAATTTCTTATATCCTAATTTTTCTGAAAAATCTTTCCAATTAAACCCTAATTTATTTAACTCCGGTATAGTTAATGTATTATAAACATTACTCATATATCTCGATTTCTCAATATCTTCTTGTTTTAATGCCAATTCTTTTTCCAAATTAAATACATTACTTATATTAAAATCTTCATTTATAGGCAATAAACAACTTTTATAAATATTATTTAAATAATCCTTAAAATAATTTCTTATTTTTACAAAATGATTTCCTTTTAAAATATAATAATCTCTATTTGAAAATGTCAACCCATCTTCACCAATATGAGTTTTATAATAATTCAAATTCTTTTTATCAAGTGATACGTCCCAATCAAATGGAATATCTATATTTTCTTTCATGCAAAAGATTAAAAAATCATTCAAATTATTTTTTTCGAAATATACATTCGCTTGTTCCAATAAACGTATTAAATGTTTTTCAGTTAATTTATCGTCGTGGTTTTTAACAGATAACTCTAAATTAGAGAATGATTTATTATTTTTTATTATTTTTTCATATATATCCTTATCTACTTTTTCTTGAAGTATATTATATAAATCAACTGATTGGGAATATGGTCTTATTTTAATTTTCTTTAACCATTTTTTATTTATAAAATTATAAAAGTCATCTTTTATTCCTATTTTTCTTGTTTTATTCATTTTCTTTTTTTTATTTTTAACTGTTATCATTTAATATATGTAATGATTTTATTTATATTAAATAATGTATTATTAAATAATGTATAACAAAACTATTTTTCATTCAGTAATATTTTATCTTCTTGATATGATTTATAATTTAATGAAGAAATATATGTTTTATTTTGAGAACCCTGAGTACAAATTGTAGGCTCGGCCCAATATACCTTTAATGATGTATTATGTGGTGGTAGCCTTTTATTTAACCATTGATCTATTGGGTCATTTATGTTTATAGACTTTGTAAATGATTCATATATTTTCTTTGCTGTTTCTAAATTTATTAAATAAGAATCAGTACATCTCATAACTCCAACACCTTCTCCGTTAATTTTCCCTCCATATCTATGGTATACATTTGGTTTTGGTTTCTCCAATTTTCTTGATATATGACATTTACAAGCATCGCCGATACTTAATATACACCAATCGTCTGGTAATTGTTTTATATATGAATCTAATTTTTCTTTAAATTTTTCTGCAAATATCACATCATCTTCCAATACTAATACAATTGGAATACTATTTTCTATCATTATTTTATATATTTCAATATGTTTTAAAAATAATGAAATAATTCCTCCATTTTTTGAACCTTCTCCTCCCTTTTTTAAATGATTTGAAAAATTATTATAATACGGGGTTTTTTCATCTAAATCCTCTGCGTCATACTTTTCAATAAAGGTCGCACACAAATTTTCATTTTCCAATCTTTCTAATAGCTCACTCTTTCTTCTTTTTAAAGGAGTCCAATGCGTTATATATATAGGCAATGACATATATATATAATTTGTTTTATTTTTTTATGTGTTAAACGACCATTTATTTAAAACAGATGGATATTTTTTAATTTGTGAACCCTGTGTACATATTGTAGGTTCGGCCCAATATACTTTTAAATTATGACTAGCAATTTTTTTATTCATCCACCAATCACATGGGTCACTTATTCCATTCGCTGTTTTACAAAATGTTTCATATATTTTTTTTGCGGCATCTTTCTTGATTAAATATGAATCTAAACAACGAGTTGACCCCTTTCCTCCCTGTAAATGACTTATTGCCCTAGGCCATTCTTTATCTTTATTTTGTTTTAAATAAACGTTTGCCCCATTTTTTTGTAAACTATCAGGTATATGCAAATCACACCCATTTCCTATAAAAAACATATCCCAATCCTCGGGCAATTGTTTCATATAACTCTCTAATTTTTCATTAAAATCATCACAAAATATTACATCATCTTCCAATATTAGGGCATAATCATGTTCTTGTGATATCCTACCCAATGTATGCATTTGTTTCATAAATATAGATGCTGTTTTATTCTCTATCATTGCTGTACAAAACTTATTATAAAAATCCGCTTCTGGAATAAATTCTTCTATATTATACTTTTCAATATATTCACCATCTATATTTAATATTTTTAAACGTTCATTCATATCCTTTTTTCTATCCTCTAATCTTGACCAATGCATTATAAATATTTTCATTATATATATATATATATTAATGAAAATAAAATGGGAAGTTAATCGTATGTTTTTGTTAACCAATATCGATATGTTAATTTTGGTAATAAATATTCACTTCTTGTTAATGGGGCATATTTTTCATACCATTTCTTAATATTGTTAATATCTAATATTTCATCCCATTCTTTTACTATAACAACAGGTAATCCCTCATACATTTTATCTAACGATGATGTTTTTGTAATAACGATACCACCCAATAATAATATTTCCCAAGTACGATGTACGTCTAAACCGCGTCCATGTATACTTAAACAGAATGGATATTTGTTATAATAATCAATAAATAACTCTCTTACCATTATTCTACCTTGATAATGATGCTCTGGGTGATTTGACCGATTTAAACAACGTATATGTTCTCTTTCATTATTTTTTAAAAATTCTGCTAATTTTTTTCGTTCCGCCGATAAATGAAGATTTGTTAAATGAACATCGCTAAAAATTGTGTTCTTATATTTTTCAGTATTTTGTTCCCTTAATTCAAGCATAAATGGTAATTTTCCTAAATATGGTGTATTTATATGAGTATTACCCGAATGAAGGTCCAACCCAATTGGATATGGACAAAGCTTTTTATTACTACAAGTTCCGTCATAATTTTGTGTGTACCAACGAATTATATATTTACAGTTTAATATCATATTAACTGTTTCATCTTTAAAACTACTTGGAACTTTTCTATCCCCATCTCCCGTTATTAATATAATTTCTTTTTTTAATAAACCTATATTTTTTGCTACTATATCTAAATCTGTTGTATATTTTTCGCTTGCCTTATCTCGCGAATCAAAATATTCATCTTTATTTTTACTTGTCATTCTTATCCATAAATAATAGGGTGGATTTTTTATCATATTCGTTATTTCACTTTCTGGGCATGTTTTTTCGGTTGGATTATTTGTTTGATATGTTCCACTACTTTTAAATGAATGATATCCTTTTGATTTTACTATATCATTTAAAAAATCACATTTTCCTTCTTTTTGTTCTATATACTCTTCATTACTATAACCCATCGAATATACATATATTAATTATTTAAATACCATTTTTTAAACTCTTTCATTTTTGTTAGTTTTGTATCATACCCTGTTATATAATTAAAATGAATCATATATGGCTCTCTACGTAATCCTCTATACATTAACAAATTCCCATTTGGAAACAGCTCTCTATCGAAGAAACCTACGTTTATTTCTTTATTTTGAAGTAATCCCATTATATAATCTTGGTCGTGTCCTTTATATGCGTTCCTTTCCACCAATGTTTTTGGGTCGTATAAATTTAACATGTTTTCATTGGAACGTATAACATAGAATCCGCCGCATATAACACTTCGTGGATGCTCCAATTGACCGTATATATCAATATTTTCATTTTCTTTTATTTTTTTATATACATGAACTAAAAATAACGGGTTTTCAAAAACAATGTCTCCGTCCGTTTGCAATACATATTTATAATTGTTCATTTGTTTTCGTATAATATCCACTTTTTTCATATTTACTAAATTCCAATTGTTATCATTATAACTACTAAATTCCTTCAAGCTATTATCATGTAAATATACGTGTTCATATTCTTTTTCTAAGCTTTGTTTACAATCGTCGTCTAGACAAAATACTTTTAAATTATGTTTAAAATTTAACATATCCAATGATTTTATACAATTTTTGGTCATTTCAATATATCCACTGTTTGTTATAGTTAAAAAACACATTTCTTCATATATTTTCTCACAGCCAGAAATAGTAGATAAATCTAGTGGATAACTGGTGGTTCTTCCCGAACGATCGCTCCATTTATTTACCCAATAATTACTATTCTCTATTATTTCTTTTTTTACTTCTTCGTCATAGTATTTCAAAAATAATTTTCCAAAATCATATGTTTGGTCTAACATTTCGTTATACTTGCTGTCTAGATATGCTTCATCTATTTCGCTGTAATCGTGTGTGTATAATACTGGTAAACCCTCATATTTTTCCATTATTAATGAGTTATCTTCTACAATTGGGATTCCTTTGAATAATATTGCTTCATAGTGTCTATGGCAATCAATCCCATTGCCTTCTGGTGAAAAAATAAATTTACTCTTAGTTAAATCACTAAAAAAATCCATTCCATTTGACGTTTTACTAAAACCCTTTTCAGTTAATGAACTAAATATTGTTTCTCTACGAATGGGTTGTTCATTTCTTCCCCATCTACCTCTTCTTTTTAAATCAGTATTGATTGAAAATGCTTGACAATATAATTTGTTGTTAATATTCCCACGATCAACATCTTCAAATAATTTAATTAAATAATCCAACTTACATCTAGCGTCAATACCTATCATAAATGGTAAGAACGAATCGCTTCCGTCTTTTAAACTTGCATTCACGATTATTTCGTTTAAGGGCATTTCATATTTTAGCCATTCTTTTAATGTCATTTTTAAAGAAAACATAAAATAATTTTATAATTTATTTATCATTAAATTACGTAATTAGTTATATTAATAAAATATTTTTCATTAATATACATATGGTTGATATCTACCTTAGTATTGCTGTTATTCCTGGTAGAGAAGACAAATTAGAAAGATGTTTAAAAACTATAATGAAACAAGAAGTTATGCCTAAAAAAATTTTTATTTCTATATGTACAAATTACAAACGGTTTCCAGACAAACAGTATAATAGAGAACTCTACTTAAATAAATATTTAGAAAACGACTTGTTTGAACTACTTGAAACTGATGTTGATTATGGACCTGCTACAAAACTAATTATGCCACTTTTAAAATTACAAAAATTAGAAAATAAGGATGATGTATTTATTCTTAGTGCCGACGATGATAATGAATATCAACCCTACTTTGTAAATACATTTACTAACTGTGCCAAAAAAAATATACCTAAAATGATATGGACAGGATACGCAGAACAACGAGGAAAACCAATGACCACTGCTTTTGGTGCTGACGGAATTCTTCTACCATTAAATACCTTAGATAATTACATGAAATACTATGATATTGTTACTAAGGACAACCGCGAATGGTTTTTCCATGATGATTTTATTGTATCTACATATTACTACTTTAAAAAATATGAAATTAGAAAAACGCCACATTTATCTAAGATGGTCAATGAAAAGTGGGACGAACATAGTTTAACACAGCGACTTGCTGAAAATCACGATACTGGTAGAAATCGTCAATTAGGTATACTAATTGGTTCTTATAATAAATTATTACCCGTTTTCGAAAAAGAAAACATTTAGAATTGTGTTCAAATTATATTATTTTAATTTCATAATATAATATGTGTCGTTCTAAATTTTATACATGGTATAATAGAAACGGGAACCATCTTATTGCTGGCTTAAATTTATTAAAACACGCGTTCTTTGAAAATAAACATTGCGAAGTAATTCTTCCGGAACATCACCTATTTCATTATATTAAAGAAAATATGGAAACTGCTGATTATTGTACATGTGATAATATTCTTGATAAAACTCGCGAAATAAACCCAACCGGAGGAGGAAAATTATTAACAATTCAAGAACTTAAGATGATTGCTGATAAATATATTTCATTTAAACTAGATACACCGAGTGAACCAAAATATGATATAGGTATTCATTTACGCGCAGGGGATGTATATGGAGATGGTCGTATTCATTTTGAATATGTTCAACCTCCATTAGATTTTTATGTTCAAATTATGGAAAAAAATAAGGGTAAATCTTTCTGTTTTGTTTACGAAAAAGACAATGGTCCTATCTTTCCAAAAATAAAAGAATATGTTGAAAAGAATAATATTAACGCTACTTTTCAAAGTAGCTCATTAACAGAAGACCTTATTACTTTATGCAGTTGTGAAACACTTGTTTTCTCGTTTGGTACGTTTTGCTTTATTCCATATCTATTTTCAAAATGTTTAAAAAATACCATTATGCCAGACATATTAATCAATAAAAAAAGAGGTAGTAATTGGTTTTGTATTAAGGAAGTTCCAGATAATCTAAAAGTCATAAACCTACCCAATTATATATTAGTAGGATATTGGCAAAATACTAAGGAGCAACATGAAATTATGTTAAATTATAAAATCAAAGAAACAGAGTACGACAAATTAACGATTTAAAAATACAAAATCATTATCTTCTATTGTTGATTCATCTTTAATATTTGGTAAATTTTTTACATGAGTACCGTGTGATTTCATTTGCCCATTTAAACCTTTTAAAAAACCAAATAATTTGGGTGTAAATATTTTTTTATCTTTTGTATTATTTAAAAATATTGACCACCATCGAAATGTTGATGTATCACATGCTATATTTTTGAAATAGTGTATCATATCAAAGTCTTCTTTTATAGTTCCACAATCTAAAATTACAAGGTTGTTCTTAATTTCACTCATGGCGTCAATATATTTTTGTTTATGTTTATCATTACTGGGAAAGATTACTAGATATATTTTTTTTAATTTATACTTTTCGCGAATATTTAAGTAATAACTTGGATGAACTGTTTCACTATATGGAGTTGAATATAATTTATCACCTAATCTTAAAAAACACAATAAATCATCGTCGTTTATATTGTAATTTTTAATTGATTTTGGCATTTCTCGTTCTTTCAAAGATACATATTTAAATATAATCTCTTTATTTCTGTTTATATAATTTGCGTTTTGAAAAAAACAACAAAATCTATAATTCTTTCTACCAAAATACTCTAGCTCATCATTTTCTGTATATTCTAATTTACCCATAACTTTCTCTTCTGTTAGTTCTTCTTTTACTTTATTTGAGTTGAATTTATTTAAATCAACCGTCATGACATTTGACAATGAATACATACTAAAATTATTCATGTATAAATTATTTTTTTCCGCATATATTAATGCTGTAAAGAAAGCAAAACATTTATTTCCAAAACCTATATCATGTGAATTAACTCTCCCACCGATTGATACACTCATATTTTAAATAAATATTATTTATATTACGTTGTTAACTAATTTATATTAAAAATATATTTTATATGAATTCAAATCCTTTTATAAGTATTGATTATTGGGTTTCTATATCAAATATAATTATAGACGCGACTTATAAAAATAGAACTCAAAATTACGATTATAAAACAGAACTAGACGAAGCATTTAACAACAATAAAATTCCTATCATTTTCTTAAAAACAGATTTAATTGATATATACACAGAAATATTAATGAAAATAGAAAAAAAATTCATTTTAATTACTGGTTCAAACGACGACCACTGCGCACCATATATAGATTATCCATGTAAAAAAGGCATTGAATTTGAGAATAACGTAATTAGTCTTTTAGAAAAAGAAAACGTTCTCGTCTGGTTAGCAAAGAATCCATGTATTATACACGATAAACTTAAAGCCTACCCACTTGGTCCAAAATGGCAATGGAAAACAACACGATTTTTTGGAGAACCTAAAACAAAACATTTGGAAATATTTAATAAATATTGTTTAAACACAGAAGAAAATTTTATTAAAAATAAAGAAAAATTATTGTATTTTAATTTTAGTCAAACAACAGGACGCCCTTTATACAGTCATCATACAAACATTAGACGAATATGTTTAGACAAATTAAAGAAACATTTTCCATATGACGACTCTTGTGATTTTGAAACATATATGTCTAATTTAAACAAATATAAATTTGCTGCGTCACCACCCGGGAGAGGTATTGATACACATAGAACATGGGAATCATTAATGTGTGGTTGTATCGCTGTTGTTATGAGCGGCCCACATGATTATTTATTTGAAAGTTTACCTGTAATTATAATTAATGACTGGGAGGAAATTACCCCAGAATTTTTAAATAAACAACACGATATTATGATTAAACAAAAATACAATTATTCAATTATGTACACACCATACTGGGATAATTTAATTGAAAACATTAAAAATGAAAACATATAATTACACCATTAATCATTGTATTATTTTGGGTAATATTTACTATTTTAAGACCATAAATATTTTCCAAGATTTAGAAAAATATTTTTTTTTTTTATAAGTGCATCAAGAATTTTACTTTTTTAAAAAAAAATTCAAAAAAAGTTAAAACTTTGAAATTAGTTTGCAAAAAAAAAAATAATTTTGGGCTTGTGATTGACGCCTAGCAAAAAATGACCTTTTTGCAAAAAGTGCCCTTACCAACAGAAAAAAAACAATTTTGAAAAATTCGGTTTAGGGATTTTTTTGTTCTATATTTATAGAACAATGTTGAACACTTTTAGAACAAAAAAATCCCCAAAAAATCCCCAAAATTTTTACTGTGAAAAATGTGATTATAGTACAAGCAACAAAAAAGATTTTAACAAACATCTAACTACTAGGAAACACAAAAATAGAACATTTACCAACGTTTTATCCCAAAAAATCCCCAAAAATCCCCAAAATGAAAAAATGTATGTTTGCGAGTGGTGCAACAAGGAATATTCGGTTCGAAACTCTTACTGGTATCATACGAAAAATTGTAAACACAAAAATGAAAAAATTCAAAATGAAAAATTCGAAAAATTCGAAAAATTCGAAAAATTCGATGAAAAAAATTCGAAAAATTCGAAAAATTCGGAAAAATTCGATGAAAATTCGGAAAAATTCGAAAAAATTCCAGAAAATTCGGAAAAATTCGATGAAATTTCGAAAAATTCAAAAGAAATTTTGAAAAATTCGAAAAATTCAAAAGAAAATTCGAAAAATTCAAAAGAAAATTCGAAAAATTCGAAAAATTCGAAAAATTCAAAAGAAAATTCGAAAAATTCAAAAAAAAATTCGAAAAATTCAAAAGAAAATTCGAAAAATTCGAAAAATTCGAAAAATTCAGTAAAAATTCAGAATAATTCAACCGATACAATTTTGGAAGATTTTATTGAGCAAAATAAAGAGTTGAGAAAGATGATTGAAACCCAAAGTAAACAAATAAGCGAAATGATTCCACGCATAGGGAATAACACTACAAATGAAGTTAATATTAATTTATTTTTAAAAGAAGATTGTAAAGACGCAATCAACTTTACTGATTTTATAAATTCATTAAAGCTACAATTGGAAGATTTAGAGAACACTGGAAAGTTAGGGTACGTTGATGGAATATCTAAAATATTAATAGATGGTCTACAACAGTTAGAATTACATAAAAGACCAATACATTGCACAGATGTTAACAACGAAGTGTTATATGTGAAAGACAATAATTTATGGGAACTAGATAGACACGGAAACCCTATTGTTAAAAGGGCCATTGAAAATTTAAGTAAAAACAATATGAAATTAATACATAACTGGGTTGAAACAAATCCCGAGTGTAAAACAAATAATACATCTCTTAACACCGATTATATGAATATTATAAGTAATAATTTAGTTGCGCCAGGTGAGAAAGACAAGGAAATGGATAAAATTATAAAAAATGTAGCAAAAGAAATTGTAATTGAAAAGTAATTTAGGTTTACTTATAAATTATTTACTATACGTATATTATATGTTTGATTTAAATATTAATCATTATACTGAAAAAGAAATGGAAGAATTATTTGGTTTTGAAAATAGTGATTATAACATAGACGATTTAAACGCTAATTTTGTAAAAATATTATCAAATGTTCATCAAAACCCAGATGTAAAGGTTGAACAAAAAGAGAGAATTATTTCATTTTTAAATAATATTAAACAACAGCTGGAAAATACAAAAACGATTGTAAGCAATGTTTTTGAAAAGGATAATCATTTTCTTATTAATAAGGTGGGTGATGCGAAAGACCCTGTATTTGAGCATCAATTTACAACGGATATTTTAAATCCAATTAAAAAAAATACATTGGTAAAATTGGTCAACGTAGATACTAAATTTAGAGAAAACAATACAACTACCATGTCGAGCGATTTTAGTGTATCTCTTGATGTTAAATTAAATGATTGTTTAGAATTAAAAATTAAATCGATTGAACCTCCTGAAAATTACAATAATATTAGTAGCGTTATTCATAATAATTCATTCTGGGTTGACAGTAATGGAACAAAAACTCTAATACAAGTTGCGAATGGTAATTATGTGAATAATATAAATGCGTTGATTCAAGATATTAGTGGCGAATTTAATGACCTAAACCAAGGATGGGGGATAACACACAATGAGACAACCGGTAAAATATCAATCACATATAGTAATCAATCCGCTTTATCAGGTGTGAATGATTATATTGCTCTATATTTTGATAGAAGCAATAATAATGCGGATAGTATCGATACATACAATTTGGAAACTAAATTAGGTACCATATTAGGATTTCCAGATGCTTCATATAATGTTAGTTTACAGGGCGGTGGGTCCAAAACAATAACTGGAAATGTTAAAGCGAATTTAGATGGGTCTACATACGCATATTTAGTAGTAGACGACTTTCAAAATAATGTAAATGAAACAATTGTTTCGGCATATAATAAGTATATTAACAAATCCTCAATATTGGCTAGAATATCGTTTAAAAATTACGCAAAAACATTAGATTATTTAGTAAATCCGGTTAGAACATATTTTGGTCCCATTGACATTCAAAAATTAAAAATACAATTAGTAGACGAATTTGGAAGAGTAATGGATACAACCGGCGTAGATTATTCATTCTTATTAGAAGTAGCGACATCGTATAATGTCTAATTACTGCGTGCATAAATACAATAAATTTTAATTTAAAGATTTAACATTTGTTAAACTATAAGAATGGAAACTGAAAACGACCCAGTCTCAATTAAATCAACAGAACAAATTAACCAAGATGTAGAAGAACCGACAGTACCAATGGTTATCCAACAAACCGACGAACAACCAGAACAGGAGGGTCTAATTAATAATGAAAATATGAATGAACCGAGCAAATCTATGTTTGAAAATATGTTTTCGTACACAAAAATTATGAATTATATTGAAGAGAAAAAGAATGACCAAGATTTTATGCAAAAAGTAAACGTATCATCCAGCGTTGTTTTTGAAATATATAGAGTATTAATGGGAGCATTTTTGACATTATTTATTCCTCAAAAATGTGATGATGATGTATGTAGTTTGAGTGAAAACGCAAATCGCCCCGATATTCTTTCGAGAGTAGGTGTTTCACTTAACGCATTAACCATGATTTCCTTTCTATATTTGTATTATATTGAAGTAAACCGCGAGACTAAATTAATTAACTACCTAGAAGTAAATCGCTTTACGCCGGTTGATAATGAAAGTGTAGGCGATGCATTGGAAAAACTGGACCAACAAAGAAAGGATAAAATATGGAAATATGATAAAGATTACCAGACAAGTGGATTTATTTCGACGTATATATTTGGTGTAAATGCCATTATTAGTTCGGTTGTTGTATATAGTCATTATTTGGATAGTAAAACAGTAACAGTGTATTTGACAAATCTTTTGTTTCTGGGACTGAAAGTATCCGATGTATATAATACGGTAAATACCAAAAAGAACGTGTTTTATAGCGCGTATCTTAAAAATAAGGTACAGTTTAATGATGTAGACCCAGATAAAATGGTGGTTAAGGATAACATGTAAAAAATTGATTTTATAATTATACAGTCGATATTGTAAATTATAAAAATGAGGAATCTTATTATTATTGTAGGTGATATTTTGCGATTGATTCCCGAGAATGAGGAAGTACTTTCAAAATCGATAAAAAATATGAGTGAATCATTGGTACACGCGGCACCAGAAACAATTGGAGATAAAAGATGGTGGCAAAAACTCGGGGAGATTTTAACTATTCATATTACACCCGAAGATTATGATACCAAGGAGTGGTGTAAACAAATAATAGATATTTTTCAGGATCCTAATTATGGAATGTAATAAATTTAAAATTGATTGATAAATAATATTTTTTATTTATCAAAAAATGGTTGAATATACGCGTGAAATTTTACAAGCTGGTTGTGATATTGAGTGGATTGGGACAATAGTTAAACGAGCAGTACCAATAATAACGAGTGATGTTTTGAAGCAGGTTGTTTTATGCCAAGAAGATTCTAGAAAAAATAAAAAAATATTGTTTGACCTTATTACGAATGAATATACAAGAACATATGCCAATATGATTAAAAAAAAAATAAATATTGATTTAACATGGAAATATGCGATGGAGAGTATAGTTAGAGAACTTAAAAAAGTGTTTATTGATTCCAAAATCTATTATGAAAATAAAGAAATATCTGATATACATGATAAAATAACAATTCATCGTCTAATTCGTGTAGACTGGTCTCAATCGCAAGATGATGTCTAATTTGAAGTGTAAGTAAGTGAAGTTTAATACTTTTTGCTCTTTCTTTTCTTTTTTCCACGTCGTGTTTTTTTAAACGCATTAATTTTTGTATTACGTCTTCGTGTTATTGGTCGCTTATCACTACGATGTCTCCCAATTCTACGTTTACGTCGAATTAATCCCTTATAATCTTTCACAAAACCTCGAATAAGAAATACTTTTTTGATTATTTCTACATTAGGTACCTCATCTTTTATATATCCAATGTCATACTTTTTAAAATAATGTGTTAAAATGGATTTAATGCTGTCTATGGTTTCACCAGACCTAAATAAAATTTTTTCAATTAATTTAGTAGTTGCGTGTTCAGTATCCCCCGGGTAGTTTCTGTTTAATAACGGTGCCATAATATTATTTTTATCATAAGTATAAAGATGATTCGCTAATAATAATTTAAGAAATAGTTTCACCACATCACCCCTCTGTGTTACTTTTATTTGGTTTAAAATAATATTCATTGCTTTTGTAATAGTATCTTTTTCAGGAATACACCAATCCGCATCAAAATCAATAAAACGAACTTTAACAGGTTCAATATCTCCTGGTGTTTCTTTAATTACGATATTTAATGGTTTAATATCTAAACACGCTAACTTATTATCAACAATTTTATCAATAATCATCGAACATTGTTTGGCAATACTTTCATGTACATTTTTAATAGTTTCGCGACTGGTTTCCTTGCTTAAT
>Ga0209533_1000157_pt1 | contig 61924 bp, 55 predicted proteins | sample COG_04_FD_184748 | JGI IMG/M metagenome (GOLD analysis project Ga0209533, IMG submission 184748) | Pelagic Microbial community sample from North Sea - COGITO 998_met_04 (SPAdes) (version 2) | ecosystem: Environmental > Aquatic > Marine > Neritic zone/Coastal water | place: Helgoland, sampling...
CATGCGCCATCCTCCTGAAAAGGAATCGGTTAGCTTGTCGAAATCTTCGCGTTTGAACCCCAGACCGATTAATATTTTTTCGGTATCGCCTTGGTAGTTGTAGCCTCCAAGAATTTCATATTGTTCCTGAACTTCATTGAGCCCAACCATCAAATCGTGATAACCTTGACTTTCATAATCCGTGCGCTCCGCCAATTGCGTATTGATTTCTTCGAGCTGAAGCTCTAAGGCTTTGATTTCCACAAAAGCTTGATAGGCTTCTTCTAGTATGGTACGCCCTAAAACAAAATCGATATCTTGTTTAAGAAATCCGATTTTGAGATCTTTTTTTTCTTGAGCAACTTGGCCTTCGGTATATTCCAGTTCACCTGAGAGTAATTTTAACAGTGTTGATTTTCCAGCACCATTTTTTCCAATTAGCCCTACACGATCGCCAGCACGAAGTCGAAAGGAAATATTTTCAAATAAATAATCGCCTTGAAATGATACAGATAATTTATGGATGTTTAACATTTAAAAATTGTAAAAGGGAATAATTATAAATAGTTTAGCATTGTTCTAACACGTTGCAAAAATAGGGAATTATGATATTAAAAAAAGGAAATAAGCTGTATAGTATTTTAGCAGGGAAATGTCCAAAATGTCATCATGAATTAATGTATAAAACCCGCAATGCCTATCAGCTTTCCCAAACCTTAAAAATGCACGAACGTTGTGGACACTGTCAAACGAAATATAAAATTGAACCCTCTTTTTTTTATGGCTCAATGTATGTCAGTTATGGGGTTGGGATTGGATTTTCTATGGTTGCGTTTATCCTTACGTTCATCATTTTTGAAACGTCCTTAGTCCTTTCGTTTATAGCCATTGTCTGTACGCTTATTGGGTTTATGCCTATTATCATGCGGCTCTCACGAAATATCTGGATCAATCTTTTTATGAGCTATGATGCTGAATTAGCTAAGAAAAAGCAGCCTCAAAACGGTTAATATCGATGTCTTCTGGAAGTGGGGTGTCTTTTTCTATAGAATCGTATAGCGCTTTTGCCATAGCTGGCGCGACTAGAACCCCGCGTGTTCCAAGTCCATTTAAAACATACATGCTTTTATGAATTGGATGTTGCCCGACTAGCGGACGGCGATCGACCACAGTGGGACGAATACCTGCTCGTTGATCTACGATTTCATAGTCACAATCAATGAGCCGTTCTAATTTTTCTTGGAGCTCAACTTTTGCTTTTTGTGTTGGTTCATTTGTTTTGTCGGTCCATTCATAGGTAGACCCTACAAGGTAAAGGTCCTCCTCCATTGGAATCACAAATATGCTGGATTTCAAAATGGCGTCCAATTTGAGGGTTGGTGCATGAATCGTAATCAACTCCCCCTTTGTACCTTCTAGTGGTAAGGATTTAAAATACGGATTTTTATAAACGCCATAGCCCTCTGTAAACACAATGTGTTGAGCTGTGATGGCGCCATAACTTACGCCTTGATCTTTGTCATCTAAAATATTATAATCAAATGTTTCTTCTTTAAATTGATTTTTTTCAGACAGAAATTCGCGATAGGATTCTATTAGCAATTGGGTGTCGATACGTCCTGTGAGATTCACTGCACCTAAACCAAAGGGCGCTTTGACGGCTGAATTGGTATTGCTAATTATGTTCGGATTGAGAAAATTGGTGAGTAAGGGTTTATCACATGCCATAAACCAATTGTTTTGTTCTTTAACCGAATTAAATACCCGATGTATTGGAAGCACATGATCGAGCTTAAGACCTAATAGCTGCTCCAATTCGGAGTACTTAGGGATTGCTGACTCCAAGTGGGCGGCAGCGTTCCAAGTGGCTGTAAAGCGCTTTAAAACAACGGGGTTATATAGTCCACTCGCAACGACCGAAGCTTGCTGGGAACGGTTACTGATGACGATAAATGATTTATGGTGATGACGTAATTGCTCGGCAAACATTATACTTGCTAAACCCGACCCTACAATGATGTAATCATAGTTCATTTTACAAAGGTATAAAAATACAAAACGCTTATCAATATGATAAGCGTTTTGTTATAGTGTTATGATTGTGAATTAATAACTCCACATGTCTTGTTCCTTGTTTCTGATTTTTTCTTTGATGCGTTCAGACTCTAAGAGTTGCATCAATGCATTTTCAGAAATGTAATCTTTTAAGCTTCGATCTTGAAAAACATTATCCTCTTTGTAAATGAAAGCCGAAAAACGTCGCGAGTTAATTAGATGATCAAAATTGATAGGCTTTGAGGTGTTGGACTCATTAAACGCATTAGCTTTGTTTAATATGTCTCTCATATCTGGATAAAACACCCAAAAAAGTTCGACATTCACCGGTTCTAAGTCGGGATTATCTTTCATATCCGATTTTGATCGTGGTGTTTGCGCCACTGGTGCGATTGCAATAGGTCTATACTTCAGTTCGGCTTGACGTTTGTCAAAATACCAAATGCCTTTAATTTTATATTGAACTACATCTGCATAATTAAATTCTTCTTCCGAGTACTCTTCTGGTTGAAGTAAGTTATTAGCAAAAATTAGACGGTCCATTTCATTTTCAAATCGAGAAAAATCTTCATCATTCATTTGCGATTCATCGATACCGGCATATTCCCCTAAATCCACATTATACTTAAGAAGAAAATCTTTTTTTGTTCCCGCTTCATTAATAATACGATCTAGTCCAATATTCTCGTCTTTACCATCTTTAATTTTTTGATACTTTAAAGATGCTTTTAATTCGTCTAAAGACAGTTTATTTTTAAGATTGTCTTTTTTGTAGACAAATGGAATTGTTTGATTCATCGCATTAATCATAATGTAATGGATCAAAGGACGACGTTCAACGCGAACCAAAGTCGTATCAGAAGGAAAGTATAAAGGGAAATTTACACGTTCATTTAAATCAATCAATTCCCAAATAGTTTTTGAATACAACACATCTCTTTCATTCACATACGCATAAGGCAATGGATCGTTGTTATTCAAAGCCATTTCCTCTTCGGTCATTACGCCAATTTGCTCCGGTGTTTTAGCATTAAGGACATTATATTGTCCGAAAGCAAATACTGGAACGATGAGAACTAATAAAAGTAACTGTTTCATTTTATTTTTAATTTGTCAATTTAATAATAATAGGGTCAGCTTCTGGAATTTGTACAGAAACACCTTGAACTCTTACTCTAATATTATCAATTGTGATTGTAGATTTTCTTGGGGCCGAGTTAACGGCTGCTTTCGCTCTAGCATCAAGTCTATTTCCAGAAATTGAGACTGGAGTTTGTCCAGAAATTGTTAAGTCAAATGAATATACATTTGGATTTAAATCATAAACAAATCCGTCAAAAGAAGCTAATATCTTAGAGGTTGTTACGTCTCTTTTATTAAGTCTAACAGAACCTGTTTTACCAGATATTTTTCCTTTTGGTGATGGAATGTTTTTGATTCTGAACTGTTTTGAAGAACTGATTTTTGAACCATCATCCAAAGTCGCTGTTGCGGTTATACTCGTAGTTGTTCCTGTTGAAGGGACTACTAAGTATTTTCCATCTCGTACTTTTTTAATTCCAGTTCCAGAAACACTAACTTTATTATCAGGAACTCCTGAGATAGAAATTGTTAATGGATTTTCAAGACCTCTGTATAAGACGTTCATCTTGTCCGCAGCAATAGATGCATCTTTTGGACGAGGAACAACAACATAGTTTCCGATAATAGGAATATCTAAAGGTTTTCCATCTTCCAAAAACGTGAACTTCCCATCAATATCATGTTCTCCAACATTTCCTACATTGAAGTTAAGACTTGCAGCTCCTGTAGAATCTATGGCGTTAGTAAGGTCAATTTCTTGGCCTTGAACCATAAGTTTTGTTGGGGTTACATTTGCATATTTCCCTAAAACTACACGCCCTTGAAATTTTTCACCTGCAAAAAATGCCGATTTATCAGCCAATACAATAGCTTGGTAATTTTTTAAGGTAATCGCTTCAGTTAATGTGTTTCCTAAAAAGAGATTAAACATGCTAGACTCCGTAACTTTAACATCATTTTGAAGTGCTGTTAATTTTGTATAAGACGCAATTGCTGGAAACCCTTGGTAGTTATAATCTAACCATCCAATTTTCTTTCCGTCTTTGTTTACTACTGGATCGGTATTGAATCGACGATCAAAACTCTCGATAGCTTTTCTGTACTTGACATCAGATCCTAGAACGGCTTTGATATCTTCTTTGTATTTATTGATTTCAGACATGACTTTTTGAGCGTCTTTTGTAAGACGGTCTCCAGTAAACCATTTTTCGTCTAAAATATCGGTTTTATCCATTGCTTCAAATGGTAAATTTCCCGTATCTGGATCAATAGTATATTTTCCTGTAGCTAATAAATCAACTTTTATAGTTTCAATATAGTTGAAAAATCGATCAGATATTGCGTTCACTTGCTGAGCTTTATTTGCAGCAACTGCAAATTCCTCAGGCTTTTCTTCTGCTTTTGTAATCAAATCCGCTAATAACGCACCGTTAGATTCGGTCGTTGCTGTATTTGATTCCGCAAATTTTGTTTCCATTAGTCCAAAGGCGGATAAGACTTCCTTTGACATATTCATAGCCATCATTGCGATGAAAACCAGATACATCAAATTAATCATTTTCTGCCTTGCGGATGCTTTTCCTCCTGCCATTTTTAATTAGTTTTAAGATTAGTTAATTGACTATTAGTTTAAAACTAATTAATTTTTGTTCATTGCAGATAACATGCCCCCATAGACTCCATTTAATGAAGATAAGTTAGACGCTAACGATTCCATTTGCTCTTTGAGTTTAGTTGCGTTTTCTATAGACTCTTGATTGATTTCAGATTGACGACTCGCACTATCTAGTTGTGCTTTATAAAGACTGTTTATAGACTCCATCTGCGCAGCAGCTTGTGCCATTTGATCGTTGTATTTCTCAGATGCACCTGCAGATCCACCCATACTAACTGCGGCAGAGTTTAAATCTCTAATGCTATCTCCTAAACTTGTGACTAAGGCGCCATCAATTTTAGCTTCTTTTAATAAACTGTCTAATTTTTTGGTAAGTAAACCCTCTGCAGATTCTTGGCTTGCAGCGTTTGATTTTGATTTTGATGAGGCAGCTCCTCCTGATAGTTCGGGATAAGCCAAAGTCCAATCTAGATCATCAGTTTGTTTTTCAAATGCAGACCATGTGAAAACCAATGCTTCAACAATCATACCTGCAGTTAAAATTGCAGATGCGTAAGGCCAGTGTTGTATTTTAAAAAGTGCGCCAACAATAACAATTGCTGCTCCAAGTCCGTAGACCATATTTGTAATCGTAATTTTTCCTTCCTTTGCCATAATAGTTAATTTAAATAGTATTTTGTTGGTTAATATTTACTTTGTTGTTTAGTCATTAATTAGTTGCTGCGTTTGCAGTAACGTCTGTTCCCATATAATCTTGAACGGTACGGAACCCGATATAACTTCGAGCAGAATCAGCATACTCGTAATCTCTTGAACTTACTTGTAAAAAATAGGCCACATCTTTCCAAGATCCGCCACGAATAACTTTACGTTCGTTATCAACATCATTTACACTCGGATTAATTGAAGATGAATATTCATAAGATCCTGGGTCATAGGTAGACAATACCCACTCCGAGACGTTTCCAGCCATATTATAAAGATTGTAGTCGTTTGGCTCATAGGCATCTGCTTCTACAGTATACAGGGCTTGATCGGCAGCATAGTTTCCTCTCAAAGGTTTGAAATTGGCCATAAAACAGCCACGATCATTTTTGGTATAAGGCCCTCCCCACGGATATGTCGCGCCTTCTAATCCGCCACGAGCAGCATATTCCCACTCTGCCTCAGAGGGCAAACGAAATGAATTAATATATTGTTGACCCTTTTCTTTCTTATAAATATTTTTAACTAGAGTTCGCCATTGGCAAAATGCTTTGGCTTGTTTCCAAGTGATCCCAACCACGGGATAGTCTCCGTAGGCTTGGTGCCAGAAATAATCATTATGCATTGGTTCGTTGTAAGAATACTCAAAATCACGAACCCAAACTGTAGTGTCTGGATATACTAAAACAGGTTCTTTATAAATAAAGTCGCTTCGCTTAACTCCTGGAACGCCATGGTATTTAGCAGCTTCTTCAATGTCCATATACGTGTACTCAAACTTAAATTGATCCCAGTCCCAAGTTCGTTGACCGTTATAAGATTCTTCCAAAGGCAGATATAAATTATCAAAAACTTCAGAATATAATTCATCTGGATAGTCTTCCGTTTCAAAAACAAGGTCGACATCTTTGTTAATCTTACGTTGCTCGTCTCCGTAAGTATCAATCATGTATTTCTCGTAGGGAGTAAGGTCATCTTCTTCGGTAGAGAGATAAGCATAGGCTCCAATGCCTTCGTCATCAGTAGTTTTGCCTTCCAAATCTGCCATTTCAGCAAGTTGTTCTCTTAGGATAGAGTCTCTTACCCAATATACGAATTGTCGGTACTCGCTGTTGGTGATTTCTGTTTCATCCATATAAAATGAACGCACAGAAACTGTTCTTGTTGGAGCGTCTTGTACATCCGCAATATCGTCATCAGATTTTCCCATCACAAAGGCTCCGCCTGGTATAAGGGTCATTCCATAAGGCTTTTCAGGGTGCCATTTTTTACCTTTTACCCCCACTAATTCACCTTTGTCTTTTGACCCACAACTGGTCATAAAACCTAAAACGAGTGTTATTAATACTATTTTTTTCATAAATAAATAAATTCAAGAAATAATCTCCAAAAAAATTCAAGTTGTAAACTTATCTATATATTTATTAAAAAACAACTTTTTCTGTGTTGAATCACAATAAATAACAGATAAACAATTTGATGTTATCTAAATTTAATTTTTCTTATATGCCTTATACCAACGCTCTGGTACTATACCCTTAGTAGCACCCACGTAATCTTCATGAGTACAGGCTAATAACGGATGTTGTTTCAGTTTAGTATTTGAGTACTCCAAAAAAGGGATCTCAATCCACCATCTCCCTGTTTTTTTACTCTTAAAAAATACTAATTCTTCGGATTCTACAAGAACCGTAAATTTTAAATAACTACTTAAATCCTTAAAATCATCGTCTTTAACCCTACAATTAACGCCTTCGATAAAATACCACATAATCTGAGCCACAAGCATGGACGTGGCCTCATCATCAAGAGAGGGACTGTATTCATAAACTCCAAAAGAAGTGACTTTATTACTAATACCTGCATATCTGGATATCGCACAAATTTCGCGACCATTAAAGCCATTTGGTGAATATTTTTGCTTAATACTTACTTCTGAAGATTGAACAGAATTAAGATCTAAGGTTACAACATCTGCATCTCTTAAAACGGGCTCTACGGCACGAATTGAGGCTGTAATCTCTCCTAGTCGGTAGGATTCGAAGTAGAGTTTCTCCATTAAATCAATCTCTTCTTGAGAATTAAAGTACGTTTGAAATCCAAGAGCAGTATAATTAAACAAATTATAAGGTTGTTCTAGAATAATTTTTCCTAGATAACTGCCATTAGTGATTGGCTTACTAGAATCTCCTAAATCGAAGCTTTTATCAATATTAACAATATTGATCATAGAGCTAATTTTATCATAAGCTCGGTAGTTGGCATAGGTTAAATCTTGACTGCCCCCTATAATTAGTGGAATTACATTCAATTTAATTAGACTCGAAACAACCTCGGTTAATGCAAAATAGGTGTCCTCAACGGTCTTACCGCTTTGAATGTCCCCGATATCCGCTATTTCATGTGTCCAATTCCCTGGAAATAGTTTGTAAAATGCTTTTCGAATTTCAGTAAGCTGGAATTCTTCTCCAATATAATCCACTGAATTTCTGGACTCTAAAACTCCGAGAATCGCTATTTTCACTCCCTCTAAATTGGGCTCAAAGTCGGCAGTATGAATGCTTAGTTTTTTACCTATAGTCTGGCTGTGCTGCAGTTCCAATTGATCCACAAGCCGTTCTTGAACAGGAGTAAGAAAACTATAGTCCATCTGTTATTTCTTTTTAGCACGTGTTTTTTTCTTAGGTGCATTTTTGGCTATAATGCCTTTAACTTCTTCTAGCGTAAGCTTAGAAGCATCTACGGTTTTGGGAAGTTCAATTTTAGTTTTTCCTTGAATGATGTTGTGACGACCCCATCGTGCTTTCTCAACACGAATTCCGTCTTCTTCCCAATCATGGATAAGTTTGTCTATTTCTTTTTGAATTTTATCCTTGATTAAGGTTTCAATATCAGTATCAGAAAGGTTATCCCAGTCGTATTTTTTATTGACATTGATAAACATATTATTCCATTTGATAAATGGTCCAAAACGCCCTTTACCTTTTTGAACTGGCAGGCCATCATATTCATATATAGGGGCATCCGCTGCTTCTTTTTCTTTTATAAGTTCAATCGCATCTTCCATCTCAACACGCATTGGATCCATTCCTTTAGATAGGGATATAAATTTATCGCCAAATTTAATATAAGGCCCAAAACGGCCATTATTTACAATAAGGTCTTCGCCTTTATATTCTCCTAAATCCTTTGGAAGTTTAAATAATTCTAAGGCTTCGTCAAATGTGATCGCTGACAATTGAAAATTTGGGGGCACACTTGCAAATATTTGCTTTTCTTCTTCATCTGCTTTTCCTATTTGAACGATTGGCCCAAATTTACCTAAACGAACACTTAGTTGACGACCCGATTTTGGATCTTTTCCTAAGATTCGCTCTCCAGATTCACGCTCTGCATTTTGACTGACATTTTCAACTTGAGGATGAAAATCTTTATAAAATGATTTCATCATTTTAGTCCAATCTTCTTTTCCGCTAGCAATTAAATCAAAATCTGCTTCTACTTTGGCCGTAAAATTATAATCCAATATAGCTTCAAAATGATTTACTAAAAAGTCAGTAACAATCATTCCGATATCTGTAGGTACTAGTTTTCCTTTATCGGAACCAAATTTTTCAGTTAATTTTTTTCCCGTCAATTCTCCATTAGACAATGTCCATAAAGCATAGCTACGCTCTGCACCATCTACAGCTCCTTTTTCAACATATTTTCTATTCTGAATCGTAGAAATTGTAGGGGCATAGGTTGACGGTCTTCCAATACCTAACTCTTCTAATTTTTTTACCAAAGATGCTTCGGTGTACCTGTATGGTGGTCTCGAAAAACGTTCGGTTGCTGTGATATAATTATTATTTAAAGCTTCATTTAGAGTCATTGCTGGCAACATGCCTTCTTGTTCTAAATTTTCTTCGTCAGTTCCTTCAAGGTATACTTTTAAAAATCCATCAAATTTAATCACCTCACCATTGGCGGTAAATGTTTCGTTATGATTTGGTGTATTGATTTTTACGTTGGTACGTTCCAATTGCGCATCACTCATTTGAGATGCAATAGCACGTTTCCATATCAAATCATATAATCGCGCTTGATCGCGCTCAATATGAACAGAATGGGTTGAGAAATTGGTTGGACGAATCGCCTCATGTGCTTCCTGGGCCCCTTTTGCTTTGCCTTTAAAATTTCGAGGTTTGCTATACGTATCGCCAAAAGAAGACGAAATTTCTTGAGCTGCAGTATTACGGGCTTCTTGAGACAGGTTTACACTATCCGTTCTCATGTATGTTATTAGACCCGCTTCATAGAGTCGCTGGGCCATATTCATGGTTTTACTAACCGAAAAATATAATTTTCTCGACGCTTCTTGTTGTAGTGTAGAGGTCGTAAATGGTGGTGCTGGTGATTTTTTTGCAGGTTTTTTTTCAAGGCTTGACACTGAAAAAGAGGCCTCTTTGTTTTTGTCTAAAAACGCTTTTGCAGCAGCTTCGCTGTCAAATGCTTTTGGAAGTTTGGCTTTAAAAACTTGACCCTTGGCCGTTGTAAATTCTGCATCAATTCTGAAAGTCGCTTCAGAGTTAAATTTTTGTATATCACGTTCGCGTTCTACAATTAAACGAACAGATACCGATTGTACACGACCAGCTGAAAGTCCGCCTTTAACCTTTCGCCATAAAACAGGCGATAATTCATAACCTACTATACGGTCTAATACGCGTCGAGCTTGTTGGGCATCTACTAAGTTATAATCAATCCCTCGTGGGTTTTTAACCGCTTTTTCTATTGCTGTTTTAGTAATTTCATGGAAGACAATTCGTTTGGTCTTCGATTTATCTAGTTTTAGGGTTTCTGCTAGATGCCATGCAATAGCTTCTCCTTCTCTATCTTCATCACTTGCCAACCAGACTATTTCTGCTTTTTTGGCCGCCGCTTTTAATTTGCTGACTACTGTTTTTTTATCAGAAGAAACTTCATATTTTGGTTTGAAATTTCCTTCGACATCTACTCCTAATTCTTTGGAAGGTAAATCCGCGATGTGCCCAAAACTGGACTCAACCTTAAAATCTTTTCCTAGAAATTTTTCTATAGTTTTTGCCTTTGCAGGTGACTCAACAATCACTAAATTCTTAGCCATATCTTATTTTTAGAGAGGTACAAATGTAGAGGATTTTTTTTATTTCTTTCTTTTATTTCTTCGACAAATAAAAAAACGACTGCAAATTGCAGTCGTTTTTGATTAGTATTTATTTGAATTTAAATCTTATGAATCAAGCGATTGCGGTGTTGATTCAGGAATTTCAAATCCAATTACTTTTTTATAAATTATATACTGAGGGAGGTATAAAAAACAACTAAAAACAATGGTTCCTAAGCCACAACTGACTATACTAATTACATAAAACAAAATCATATTCAACATCATTGTTAGAAAAGTAATACCCCATTTTTTGTTTCCGAGTGCAAATGCTATTTTAATAATTTCTGAAGTCGATAAATGCGAGTTATATACGAATACCGGCAACATAAACATGAGTGGGATAATTGCATATACCAACGGGAAAACACAAAGTAAAGCTGCTAAAACCGCAATCCCCATGTACGCCAATAAAAGGACGATCGCTTTGCCAAGAATTGACCCTTTAAAAAAGTAAAAGAAATCCGAAACATCCGTCGAATTTCCAAGATCCCTTTCTCTTACTATTCTATAAAACCCTAAATATAAAATTGAGGATGCGATACTAAAAAAAATAAGAACTACATATACCAAAATTAGATAAAGCCCATACTCTTCAAAAAGAGCTTCATTTAACGCATTGGTATTCATCAATGCGTTTGTGTCCTGATTTAGCATAACACTGAAATAGGGGACATAGAACGCAATAATAAAAGGCAGCATGATGACAATAGAAAGTAGCTGAAGTAACAACCCTTGGATCCAGACTTTTTTAAAAACCTCAACGGATTCATTGAACAATGTTCCAAAATCTATATGTTCTGAAGCTTGAATTTTGTTTAAAATCGTTTGAAATGCATACATAATTGTAAATATTTGAGATCAACTAATTGCCAAATTAAACGTATTGCTTGTTGAAATCAAAATAAAATACTAAAATCATGACACTTTGTCATAAAAAATAAAAATAGTGTATCTTTGCATGCTTATTGTCCCTCAAGGGATATTGTAAATGTTATGGATAAAACAATTGATGAAACGGTTCAAGGCTCAAAATTAGCCATTAGCCCTAAACTAGAAAACACTAAAAAGCTGTTCATAGAAAGTTATGGCTGCGCTATGAATTTTAGTGACAGTGAAATTGTAGCGTCCATCCTTTCAAAACAAGGCTATAATACCACCCAAGTTTTGGAAGAAGCCGATCTTGTATTAGTTAATACGTGCTCTATTCGCGATAAAGCAGAGCAAACAGTCCGCAAAAGACTCGAAAAATATAATGCCGTTAAACGTCTCAACCCAAAAATGAAAGTAGGGGTTTTAGGCTGTATGGCAGAACGTCTAAAAAGCAAGTTTCTGGAAGAAGAAAAAATCGTGGACCTTGTTGTGGGGCCCGATGCTTATAAAGACCTTCCTAACCTAATTTCGGAAGTAAATGAAGGGCGAAGTGCTGTAAATGTAATTCTTTCTAAGGATGAAACTTATGGCGATATTTCTCCTGTAAGACTTAATTCGAATGGCGTTACTGCTTTTGTATCCATTACAAGAGGATGCGACAATATGTGTACCTTTTGTGTGGTACCTTTTACAAGAGGGCGCGAACGCAGTAGAGAACCGCAAAGTATAATTGAAGAAATTAAGGCCCTATGGGACAAAGGCTATAAGGAAGTGACCCTGTTAGGGCAAAATGTGGACAGCTATTTATGGTATGGCGGTGGACTGAAAAAAGATTTCAGCAAAGCAACTGACATGCAAAAAGCAACGGCTGTTGATTTTGCGCTACTTTTGGACCTCTGTGCAAAAGCATATCCAAAAATGCGATTACGTTTTTCGACCTCTAATCCTCAAGATATGTCTTTGGATGTGATTCGAACAATGGCAAAACACCAGAATATCTGCAACCATGTTCACCTTCCAGTTCAAAGTGGAAGCAATCGGATTTTAAAAGAAATGAACCGTCAACATACTCGGGAAGAATATATCGACTTGATTAATAACATTAAAACCATTATTCCAGACTGTACCATCTCTCAAGATATGATCTGTGGATTTCCAACCGAAACTGAAGCCGATCATCAAGATACGCTTTCATTAATGGAAATTGTAAAGTACAGTTTTGGCTATATGTACGCCTACTCCGAACGCCCAGGAACGATGGCAGAACGAAAACTTGAAGATGACGTTCCTTTTGACACTAAAAAAAGACGACTGGCTGAAGTTGTTGCGCTACAACGTGCGCATGGCCTTATCAGAACGGAGCAATTCCTAAACCAAACGGTAGAGGTGTTGGTTGAAAAAGAGTCTAAAAAATCGGCTTTAGAATGGTCGGGAAGAAGCGCACAAAATACGGTGGTCGTATTTCCTAAAGAAAATTATAATATCGGAGACTTTGTACACGTTAAAATAAACCGTTGCACAAGTGCAACTCTAATTGGAGAAGCCATTGGCTTGTCTGAAAATAATTAATTATGGAAACAGTTCAATCTATAAAACAACGGTTTGGCATCATTGGAAATGATACCGGTTTAAACCGTGCTATAGAAAAAGCAGTTCAGGTTGCTCCCACAGATATTTCTGTACTAGTTACTGGAGAAAGTGGTGTTGGAAAAGAAAGTATCCCTAAAATTATTCATCAACTTTCGCATCGCAAACACGGCAAATATATTGCGGTCAACTGTGGCGCCATTCCAGAAGGGACAATTGATAGTGAGCTTTTTGGACATGAAAAAGGGGCCTTTACTGGTGCTACTCAAACGCGCTCAGGCTATTTTGAGGTGGCCGACGGAGGAACCATTTTTTTAGATGAAGTTGGTGAGCTTCCACTGACAACACAAGTTCGATTGTTACGGGTGTTGGAAAATGGCGAATTTATAAAAGTAGGATCTAGCAGCGTTTTAAAAACAGATGTTAGAATTGTAGCCGCTACAAACGTTAATATGTTTGAGGCTATTGAAAAGGAAAAATTTAGGGAAGATCTTTACTACAGATTAAGTACGGTTGAAATTTCATTGCCTTCACTTCGAGATAGAAAAGACGATATTCATTTATTGTTCAGGAAATTTGCCAGTGATTTTGCGCTAAAATATAAAATGCCAACTATTCGACTCGATGATAATGCCAAAGAAGCACTCGTTAATTATAGATGGAGCGGCAATATTAGACAGCTCAGGAATGTTGCCGAGCAAATTTCTGTTTTAGAATCTTCAAGAATGATTGATGTGCTGACGTTAAAAACATATTTACCAAATATGGACGGTAATTTTCCAACAGTACAAGGCAAAGACAAGAGTCAAAGCGATTTTAGTACCGAAAGAGAAATTTTATACAAGGTTTTGTTTGATATGAAAAGTGATTTGAACGATCTCAAAAAACTAACCATGGAGCTGATGAAGAATGAAAATCATACCGATGTTCAGAAAAATAACGAAAGTTTAATTCAAAAAATTTATGACAAAGACGACGCGTTAGAATCTACAAAAGAGACCGAGTTTTTATCCCTCCCTGCTAAGCGACAAGATGAAAATGCTGTTGAAATTGTGAAAGACAATGAGGAAAAATATACCTATATTGATGCCGTTGAGGAAGAAGAAGAAACACTATCTCTACACGACATAGAATTGGAACTTATTAAAAAATCCCTTGAGCGTCACAAAGGAAAGCGTAAATTAGCAGCAAATGAATTGGGAATTAGTGAGCGTACTCTATATCGAAAAATAAAACAATATGACCTTTAACGTTTTAAAATACAGTTTAGCTATCTGCGCTTTTGCGGTTATTTTGGGCTGTGGTCCCTACTCCTTTACAGGGATTTCTTTGAGTTCCGATACAAAGAGTTTTCAAGTCAATTATTTTCAAAACAGTGCTGCGCTAATTGAGCCTGGAATTGAACGTGATTTTACTCTAGCACTTCAGGACTTGATATTAAATCAAACCAACTTAGACCTTGTAAAATCGAATGGGGATATCGTTTATGAAGGTGAGATTGTCGAATACAGAATTTCTCCTACAACGGCTACTTCTAGCAATACCGCAGCACAAAACAGGCTCACAATCAGTGTAAATGTTATTTTCACGAATAAAAATGATGATGACGCAGAGTTTGAGAAACGCTTCTCGTTTTTTTATGACTACGAAGGGAGTGCACAACTTGTTGGAGGACAAAAAACAACTGCTATTGAAGAAATTTTTGAACGTATAACTCAAGACGTTGTTAACGCCTCATTAGCGGATTGGTAACTTTATGAATACATCAGATTTTACATACCTGTTACATTATCCCTCGACCTTAAATAAAGATCAGGTAAGACATGTCTCTTCCATTATTGAAGAGTTTCCCTATTTTCAATCGGCTAGAGCCATCTACCTGAAAGGCTTAAAAGATCTCGGAAGTTTTAAGTATAACCAAGAATTAAAAACAACAGCTGCTTACACTACTGATCGAAGTGTGTTATTTGATTTTATTACCTCTGAAGTGTTTTTGCAAAATGAGGTTTCCACACATATCAAACATAATTTTGATCAAATAAAAACGCTCAAAGTCGATGATTTTCAGGATATTTCTTCTCAGTTATCCGTGAAAAAAAATCCAGAATCAAAACTAGAACTTGGAAAACCATTAGAGTTTGATAGGGCCGAAACCTATTCATTTTCTGAATGGCTCAGTTTGACACTGAAAAAACCTATTGACCGCACCACATCATCTGAACCTAAAAAGGATTCAAGTCGTGATGAAAAATTTGCACTCATAGATGCTTTTATTTCAAACAAACCCAAACTTAAGCCTCTTGATAAACACTCAAAACTCATCAATATTGCAGAGGATTCTGCCTTTGAAACAGAGGATTTAATGACCGAAACATTAGCAAGAATTTATGTGGAACAGAAAAACTATGACAAAGCGATACAGTCTTACCGAATTTTAAGTTTGAAATATCCAGAAAAAAGTAGTTTATTTGCAGACCAAATTCAAGCAATAAAAGTAATACAAGAAAAAAATAAAATACAATGAGCACATTCTCAATATTTCTGGTTCTTATCGTCATAGTAGCCTTTCTACTAGTCTTAGTCGTTATGGTTCAAAATCCTAAAGGCGGCGGGTTATCCTCTTCATTTGGTGGAGGTGGATCTCAACAAGTTGGTGGTGTTAAAAAAACATCTGACTTTTTGGACAAAAGCACATGGGCATTAGCAACCTTACTACTAGCTTTAATTTTACTGTCTAATGTAGCGATTATTGGGCCAGACACCAGTCAAGAATCTAAAGCACTCGACTTAGACTCCGCGCCTACAACCGCTCAACCCATTGAAGTCCCTGTTCAAGACACTTCTTCTGACGATACGTCAACTCCAGAAGCTACGGATTCAGAGTGAAAATGCTTTAAAAAATTACAAAATGTCAACGCCAACACGTTGACATTTTTTTGTTTCTGAAAGTTTGTCAGTTTAGAAGTGTTGGCATACTTTTAGAAAGTGTAAATACGAATAAAACAATATTAAAAACTAAAACATATGGCTTTAAACATCAAACCATTAGCCGACAGAGTTCTTGTAGAACCGTCGAAAGCTGAAACAAAAACAGCTTCTGGAATCATTATTCCTGATAATGCAAAAGAAAAACCTCAAAAAGGAACTGTGGTTGCGGTAGGTAAAGGCACAAAAGATGAACCTACAACTGTAAAAGTTGGAGATGCAGTGCTTTACGGAAAATATGCCGGCACAGAGCTTAAACTCGAGGGAACAGACTATTTAATCATGCGAGAAAGTGATATTCTTGCAATTGTTTAACTTTAAAAACTAAAAGAAATGGCAAAAGACATAAAATTTGATATAGATGCACGTGACGGATTAAAACGTGGCGTTGATGCTCTAGCAAATGCAGTAAAAGTAACCTTAGGACCAAAAGGACGTAATGTTATTATCAGTAAAAGTTTTGGAGCACCTCAAGTTACTAAGGATGGTGTTTCAGTAGCAAAAGAAGTTGAATTAGAAGATGCGCTAGAAAACATGGGCGCTCAAATGGTTAAAGAAGTCGCTTCTAAAACTAATGATTTGGCTGGCGATGGTACAACTACAGCAACTGTTCTAGCACAAGCAATTGTGAAAGAAGGGTTGAGAAATGTAGCGGCTGGAGCTAATCCAATGGATTTAAAACGCGGAATAGATAAAGCCGTAAAATCGATCATAACCGATTTAGAAAAGCAAGCAAAGAAAGTTGGAAATTCATCTGAAAAAATTCAACAAATTGCATCTGTTTCTGCTAATAATGACAATACAATTGGTGAACTTATTGCCTTAGCATTTGGAAAAGTTGGTAAAGAGGGTGTCATTACTGTCGAAGAAGCTAAAGGAATGGAAACTTATGTCGATGTGGTAGAAGGTATGCAATTTGATAGAGGCTATTTAAGTCCTTATTTTGTGACTGATGCTGATAAAATGATTGCTGATTTAGAAAATCCATATATTTTATTATTCGATAAAAAGATTTCAAATCTTCAGGAAGTGCTTCCAATTTTGGAGCCCGTTGCTCAATCTGGACGTCCACTTTTAATTATTGCCGAAGATGTTGATGGGCAAGCCCTAGCAACTTTAGTGGTAAATAAATTAAGGGGAGGTCTTAAAATTGCTGCAGTAAAAGCACCAGGCTTTGGAGACCGTCGTAAAGCGATGCTCGAAGACATTGCTATCCTTACAGGAGGAACCGTAATTTCTGAAGAACGCGGATTCTCTTTAGAAAATGCAGATTTAAGCATGTTAGGAACTGCAGAAACCGTGACTATTGATAAAGACAACACAACCATTGTAAATGGATCTGGAAAAGCCAATGACATCAAGGCTCGTGTCAATCAAATCAAAGCGCAAATAGAAACCACTACTAGCGACTATGATAAGGAAAAATTACAGGAACGTTTAGCTAAATTAGCTGGTGGTGTTGCTGTTCTTTACGTAGGTGCAGCTAGTGAAATTGAAATGAAAGAAAAGAAAGACCGTGTGGACGATGCACTTCATGCAACGAGAGCTGCTGTCGAAGAAGGTATTGTTGCCGGTGGTGGTGTAGCACTTGTTAGAGCTCAAAAAACACTCGAAAAACTAACTGCAGCCAATTTGGATGAAGTTACTGGTATTCAAATTGTGTCTAAAGCGATTGAAGCACCCTTACGCACCATTGTAGAAAATGCTGGAGGCGAAGGAAGTGTAGTGATCAATAAAGTTCTAGAAGGTAAAGGCGATTTTGGATATGATGCCAAAAACGATATTTATGTAGACATGCTTAAAACGGGAATTATTGATCCGAAAAAAGTGACACGTGTGGCTTTAGAAAATGCCGCTTCTGTAGCAGGTATGATTCTAACTACCGAATGTGCTCTAATTGACATCAAAGAAGATGCGCCTGCAATGCCTCCTATGGGTGGTGGCGGGATGCCAGGGATGATGTAAATCACCTACATACAACAACAAAAGCTCCTGAATTAACTTCAGGAGCTTTTTTTTTGTTTCTTAGTTGTGCTCTTTTACAACCTCATCTTCTCGGTACTTACAACACGGATGGACACTGTTATAGGCTTCATCTGTTGCCTTAAGTTCTTTGGTGTCATGACCAACGCCAGCAATGTTTTTTTGTATGCTTTTGAGATCTGTTTTATTTTCATCAAAAATAAGCCTCAACTCGTGTGTGTCTACGCTCCAAACTGCAGATTTCACCCCTTTGGTTTTGAGACTTGCTTTTTCAATACGATTTTTACACATCATACATACACCATCGACTTCGATAGAGGCTTTCGCATTTTTATTTTGAGCAAAAGTCAATGTGCTTACAAATAGCATTGTGAGTGATAAAAAAATTGTTTTCATAAGTTTTATATTTATTGCTTTTAAGTGTTGTGTGACATCCATATCGTCATTTAGTTAAACTTGTAACGTAAGCCTGTATAATAGGTACTCCCAAATATAGGGCCATATACAAATGTAGTATCAAAATTTGAACCAAACGGATTTTCTGGACTTACAATTGGGTTTTTTTGTGTCACATTTGTAATGTTTTCTGCACCAACATAGAGTTCAAAAGCATCTGAAAATACTTTGGTAACTTGCCCGTTTAGGGTTGAAAGCGTTGGAGAATAGGTCGGCAGTTGATAGGCTTCAGGACTTAATTCCGTTGACGAAAAACGCTGCTTTCCAAACCAGTTAAATGTGGTGTCAAATTTCCATACCCCACCCTTATCTGTTTTTGGTGTCTCAAACGACAGGTTTGCAAATACACGATGTTGAGACGTCAATGGTTTTTTGCGTTTCCCAGACTTGTATTGTGTTTGAACATCATAAAACTTATACGCTGTTTTTAGGTCCAAATGCTCTAAAATATTAAAACTAAATTCCGCTTGAAAACTATTGGCAAAACTAGCACCTTCTAAATTATAGAAGTTGACTTCATATGGATTTTCATAATCGACAACCACTTGGTTTTGAAAATCAGTACGATAAAAATCCAGAGTAAAATCTGCTTTTCGATCAAACAACTGGAATCCTTGCAAAAAAGACACGCCATAGTTCCATGCGATTTCTGGCTCCAGCCCATAAATACTCCCAGCAGTATTTTGAATATTAATGGCTCTTGACGTTGCAAAAAGTTTTTGATTTTCTGCAAAAATATTCGCCGAACGTTTTCCACGTCCAAAGGAAACTCTTAGGGCCGATTTTTCCCATGGCGTATAGCGGGCATGTAATCGGGGTGTAATAAATGTTCCTAATAAATTATGATGATCAACACGGACGCCGGCAGTTAAATTAAGCGCATCTAAATTGTCAAAACTATACTCAAAAAACCCGCCAACAGAACGTTCTTTCCTATCATATAAATTAGCATTAACCGTTTCATCATAAAGATCATAGGTCGCATTTAAGCCTGTTTTTATTTTATGCCTTGAATCGCTGATAATAGAATTATAAACAAGGTTTGAATATAAACTTTCATGACGTATGTCGTATTGGTTTAATCCAAAATAGGACTCTTGATCGTGGTCACTATAAGAGATTTGTAGCCCTAAACTTTGATAAGGTATTTCAGGGTTAACATAGCCAAATTTCGCCGAAACTTCAAATCGTTTAGTGTCAATTTCACTCCCCCAAACGGAGTTTGAAAGCCGATCTGTTTTAGGATCAAAATCAAGCTGACCGGATTGTTTATTATCCACTAGATACCGCACATTCAAAAAGCTAATCAATCCTTTTTCAAGGTTTGAATATTGCCAGCGGTTCATGATGTTTACTTGTTTTGAGAGCGGCACATCTAGAAAAGAATCGTTATTTCTATCAAATTTTTGTGATCTCGTATTGGCATGTACATACAGTCCTGTACTCCATTTATTAGAAAGGGGGGTGTTAAAATGTGTGTTCAGTTCTGTACGTCCATTCAAAGATCGATATGCATTGACAAAAAATTTATTATCCGTAGTGGGTTTCACCAATTCTGCATTGATTTGTCCAGCAATACTTTCAAAACCATTAACCACGCTTCCAGCCCCTTTAGTGATTTGAATACTCTCTACCCAAGTCCCTGGAATAAAACTCAAACCATAAGCTTGAGAGGCACCACGAATCGAGGGTATATTTTCAGTAGCTATTAAGATATAAGGACTTGTAAGTCCTAGCATTTTGATTTGCTTTGATCCGGAAATAGCATCTGTAAAATTGACGTCTATAGAGGGATTGGTTTCAAAACTCTCGGATAAGTTACAACAAGCGGCTTTCAACAGCTCTTTACTACTAATTGTAGAAATATTTTGAGAGGACAGATAGGATGTCGCCGTAGATTTTCGACGTGCAGAGACGGTAACTTCTCCCAAATCGTCTGTAGCCTCTAAAAGGTGATGAATCATTTTGGGAGTGTCTATAGAAAGTGTATCGGTTTTAAAACCAACATAACTAATCACTAATTTTTTGTAAGTGGATTTATAAGGCAGCTTAAATGTTCCGTCGTCGGAAGTAATAGCACCTATAGAGGTATTAAGCCAAAATACATTGGCACCAGCTAAAGGGATGTGCTGGTTTTTAGTGTCAAGTTCCATGATCATTCCTTTCAATTCACTTTGTGAAAAAAGAAAAAACGGAAACAGTATTATAAGATATAATGTAGATTTCATTGTGATTTAATTTAAAATTAATACTAAAAAAAGGGGAAACGAACAAGTAGCATACATGTTGATGAACTTGTCTATAGTATTAAATCAAATTAAGAAAACTTGATGTTCAATTTGATGATCAACTATCAAATCTGGTGGAGAATATCCAGGATGATACTCTGCTACTGAAACGATTCTTTGAAGCGCTTCGCAATTAAATGTTGAAGGGGCTACAAAAACCTTTTCAACAGAAATATCAGCGGTAAAAGGCACTACTTTAAATTGGTTCAAGCCATCGACTAAAATGACCTTATTTGAACAGCAACTTTTTTTGACAAACTGTAATTCTGAATCGATCTTTACCGCTGAAGCACAACACGATTTTACTTTTGAAAAAACAGCAACATCAACAATTTTTGGACCGCAAGAATGAGTTTCAATTTTAAATGAAAATGTAGACATAAGCACCAAGAGTGTCAATGCCATTGAAAACACTTTATGTCCAAAGGTTTTTTGCATGACGCAAATTTATTAAAATTTTGATCATTTACCCCAATGGTTACCAAAAAATTAACATAAAATAAGGGGGCTTTTGAATAGCTTATAAGAGATAAATAGTATTTTTACAAAAATTATTTTTCATGACTTTTGATGCTTTAAAACCTAAAATAAAAACCTTAGTTTCAAATTCTAGCACAGTGGATGAAACGCTTCTATGGATCTGTGATTTATTAAGAACTGAAATACCTCATTATGATTGGGTTGGTTTTTATTTTAGAAACGGCGACAAGGAAGAGTTGAGGCTCGGCCCCTATGCAGGAGCACCAACTGACCACACAATTATTCCGTTTGGGAAAGGTATTTGTGGTCAAGTGGCTATCAGTAATCAAAACTTTGTGGTGCCTGATGTAAAGGCTCAGGATAATTATATTGCTTGTAGTATTAGCGTAAAATCTGAAATTGTGATTCCACTATTTGTTAACGGTAAAAATATTGGACAAATTGATATTGATTCAAATTCGATCGATCCTTTTACAGATGCAGATGAACGGTTTTTAGAATTTGTATGTCAATCGGTTGCTACACTAATGTAGTTGTTAATAACTCATGGTATTAGTTTAAAAAAAATCTTTTTTTTGAGGAAATTCGACTCAATTTTTCTGTGATAATTCCCTACTTTTGACTTCTAATTCTTTAGACTTCAAAATGAGCCAAAATAAAACAATCAAATCCGCCTTAATATCTGTATTCAGTAAAGAGGGCCTCACACCAATTGTCAAAAAACTAAACGAACAAGGAGTTACTATATACTCTACTGGAGGGACACAGAAATTCATCAACGACTTAGGAATTAAAGTTGTCCCCGCTGAAGAAATTACAGATTACCCTTCGATTCTTGGAGGGCGTGTAAAAACATTACACCCAAAAATATTTGGTGGCATTTTGAATCGTCAAGACCATGCTCAAGATGTGGAGGAAATGGATACATTTTCAATTCCACAAATTGATGCAGTCATTGTAGACCTTTACCCGTTTGAAAAAACGGTTGCTTCTGGGGCTAGTAATGACGACATTATCGAGAAAATTGATGTCGGTGGAATTTCATTAATTAGAGCTGCTGCCAAAAATTATAAAGATGTTATTTGCGTGTCATCTGTTGACGACTATGCAGAATTCTTAGACCTCATTTCTAGCGATGAAGGTAACATATCTCTTGAGGATCGCAGACGTTTTGCAACTAAATCATTTAATGTGTCTTCGCATTATGACAGTGCTATTTTTAACTATTTCAATAGTGAAAAAGAAGAAGTTGTTTTAAAAATTAGTGAAACAAAAGGTAAGGTACTACGTTATGGAGAAAACCCGCATCAGAAAGGCTATTTTTTTGGCGATTTTGAAGCCATGTTTACAAAACTTCATGGTAAAGAATTGAGCTATAACAATCTTTTAGATGTAGATGCTGCCGTAAACCTTATGAATGAATTTCATGCTGAAGCTCCAACGTTTGCCGTCTTAAAACATAATAATGCATGTGGAGTTGCGCAAAGAGAAACCTTACACCAAGCCTATGTAGATGCTTTGGCAGGAGATCCTGTTTCCGCTTTTGGGGGGGTATTAATTTCAAATAGTGAAATTGACGTCGCGACAGCTCAAGAAATTCACACCTTATTTTGTGAAGTTGTAATAGCACCGTCGTTTAGCACAGAAGCAGAAGCTATTTTGAAAGGAAAGAAAAATAGAATTTTACTGATTCAAAATACAGTTAATTTGCCTGAAACAAATGTTAGAACCTGTCTGAACGGTGTTTTAGTGCAGGAAAAAAACATGATTACAGACGATAGAAGTATCTTAGAAAAAGTAACCACTTCAACCCCTATTGAAAGTGAAATTGAAGATTTGTTATTTGCATCCAAAATATGTAAACACACCAAATCAAACACTATTGTTTTAGCCAAAAACAAACAACTATTTGCTAGTGGAACAGGACAAACAAGCCGCGTAGATGCATTAAATCAAGCCATTCATAAAGCGAATTCATTCAACTTCAAACTCAGTGGTGCAGTGATGGCAAGTGATGCCTTTTTCCCTTTTCCAGATTGTGTTGAAATTGCAAAAAATGCAGGAATTACTGCTGTCATTCAGCCGGGTGGATCCATAAAAGATCAATTAAGTATCGATTATTGTAATGCTAATAATGTGGCGATGGTGTTTACTAAAACACGTCATTTTAAACACTAATTAATTTTAGTGAATCTCGTTTTCAAACTAAAGTTTATTTTAGTACATTTACAAAGCAGCATTGTACACTAATAATTTCGATTAATTTTTATAGCATATGGGATTTTTTGACTTCTTAACTGAAGAAATAGCCATTGATTTAGGCACAGCAAACACTTTAATAATCCACAATGATAAAGTTGTGATCGATAGTCCGTCTATTGTTGCAAGAGACCGTGTTTCAGGAAAAATTATTGCGGTTGGTAAAGAGGCAAATTTGATGCAAGGAAAAACACACGAAAACATCAAAACGATTCGCCCTCTGAAAGATGGTGTTATTGCAGATTTTGATGCTTCTGAGCAAATGATCAGCATGTTTATAAAAAGTATTCCCGCGCTCAAGAAAAAGATATTTACTCCCGCCCTAAGATTGGTTATTTGTATTCCATCAGGAATTACGGAAGTTGAAATGCGAGCGGTAAAAGAATCCGCTGAACGCGTAAATGGTAAAGAGGTCTATTTAATACATGAGCCTATGGCAGCTGCAATCGGAATTGGAGTAGACATTATGCAACCAAAAGGCAACATGATTGTAGATATTGGAGGTGGAACTACCGAAATTGCAGTGATTGCCCTTGGAGGTATTGTCTGTGATAAATCTGTAAAAGTTGCCGGAGATGTATTTACCAATGATATCATTTATTATATGCGAACTCAACATAACTTATATGTTGGAGATCGTACTGCCGAAAAAATAAAAATACAAATTGGTGCTGCCACGGAAGACTTAGAAATTCCACCAGATGAAATGAATGTTCAAGGTAGAGACTTGTTGACTGGAAAACCAAAACAAGTTCAAATTACGCACCGAGAAATTTCAAAAGCCTTAGACAAATCGATTCTAAGAATTGAAGATTCCGTGATGGAAACACTTTCTCAAACACCACCAGAACTTGCTGCTGACATCTACAATACAGGGATTTATCTTGCTGGAGGTGGCTCCATGTTAAGAGGCTTAGACAAGCGACTATCTCAAAAAACAGACTTGCCTGTTTATATTGCTGAAGATCCGCTGAGAGCCGTTGTTAGAGGAACTGGAATTGTTTTAAAAAATATTTCAAAGTATAAAAGTGTATTGATAAAATAGGATTTAAATAATGCAACAACTTTTTAATTTCTTCATTAAAAAAAAAACATTTATCTTGTTTTTGTTGTTGTTTTCTTATGCCCTTTCGCTGACAATTCAATCTCATGAATATCATCAAAGTAAATTTTTAAATTCCTCCAGTCAAGTCACCGGAAGCATTTACGGAGCTTTTCATGGCATCACACAATATTTTAATTTAACATCAGACAACAAACTACTTTCTGAAGAAAATAGCCGATTAAAAATGCTGATTTTTAATCAGGAAAAAGCAATGCCTGTAGACTCTGTATTAGAATACAAATACGAGCTATATCCGAGCTTAGTTTATAAAAATAGCTATGCCTTTCCAAATAATTATCTGACCCTTAATAAAGGGTATAATGACAGTATTAAAGAGGATTATGGTGTGATTACTTCTAAAGGTATTGTAGGGATAATTGATAAAACATCTAAAAACTATTCTAGAGTATTATCCATTTTGAACACCAACAGTCGCGTTAATGTGAAATTAAAAAAAACAAATTATTTTGGAATCTTAAGCTGGGATGGTAAATCTCCAGAAATTACACAATTAAAAGACATACAGGATCTTGTAAAATTATCCATCGGAGATACGATTGTGACTAGCGGATACTCCTCAACATTCCCTCCTAACATCCCTGTGGGAAGCATTGAATCTTACCGACTCAATGCCACTCAAGACCTCTATATTATTAATGTAAAATTGTTCAATGACATGAAAACTATTGAGCATGCTTATATTATAAAAAACACAGATATTAACGAACTCAGAACCTTAAACCTTTCCGATGAATAATACTGTAGTAACTACTATTTTAAATTTTATAGGACTGGTTTTACTTCAGGTTACAATCTGTAGCAATGTTAATTTCTTAGGGAACCTGAATCCATATGTATATGTCATTTTTATATTTCTATATCCTATCAAAAACAATCGATTATTGTTTATTTCTCTAAGTTTTCTAATAGGATTGTCCATCGATATATTTTCAGATTCTGGTGGAGTCCATGCGGCGGCTAGTGTCACAATTGCCTATATCCGACCGCTGTTTCTGAAATTTTCGTTTGGAGCAGCTTATGACTATCAAGCCATAAAATTTAGAACCATTAATTTCACCCAACGGACGGTTTACTTTTTTATGCTTATTGTAATACATCATTTTATTTTGTTTTCTCTAGTTGTATTTGATAAAAGTGAAATGGTGTTAATCCTAAAGCAAACTCTATATTCTAGTATTTTTAGCTTGATAATTTGTTTACTTCTCACCTCACTATTTAACAAAAAAGAGACATGAGAAAATTGCTACTTTTCGGATTGGTTATTCTGACGGGCATTTGTTTTGTTGGACGTTTATTTTATTTACAAGTATATACTGCTGATGCATATGACATTAGCAATGACAATGCCATTCGGAAAGTATTTCAATATCCCAAACGCGGGTATATCTACGACCGAAACGATAGTCTTTTAGTCGCCAATCAACCCAGTTATGACGTCATGGTTATCCCAAGAGAAGTAGAGCCTTTAGACACGCTTATATTTTGCGATCTTTTAAAAATTGATAAACTTAGTTTTCATAAGTATTATAATCGTGCCAAGCGGTATTCCCCACGATTACCCTCTGTATTTTTGTCCCATTTATCAAAAGAGGACTATGCTTTTCTCTCTGAAAAATTAAGAAAATTTAAAGGGTTTTATATTCAAAAAAGATCGGTAAGGGATTATCAAACCTCAATTGGAGCCAATGTATTAGGTTTCATTGCCGAAGCAAATGCTAAGGAAATGGCTAATGATGCCTACTACCGTCTTGGTGATTTAATAGGAAAACAAGGTCTTGAAATCTCCTATGAAAAAAAATTAAGAGGTAAAAAAGGCGTAAAATACATTCAAAAAGACATTTACAATAGAGATATTGGGGCTTATAAAGAGGGTGCATTTGACACCCTTGCAGTACCAGGAAAAGACATTAAAATCACCATTGACTCTGAGCTACAAGCCTATGGTGAATTGTTAATGCAAAATAAAATGGGAGGTATTGTCGCTATTGAACCAAGTAGTGGAGAAATTTTAAGCCTCGTCTCTGCACCCTCTTATAACCCCAATTTATTGGTGGGAAGAGAACGGTCCAAAAACTACACCAAATTGTACTTAGATTCCATCTATAGACCATTAATAGATAAAGGACTCATACGAATGCATGTGCCTGGATCGCCATTTAAATTACTGGTAGCATTAACGGCTTTGGAAGAAAATTCTATTGATTCAAAAACAAATATTATTTGCTCTGGAAAATATGTTTATGGAAGAAATAGACGGGTTATGAAATGCCATTGTGGTGGTGGGTACAGAAATTTAAACTCTGGAATAACGTATTCTTGTAACTCGTACTTTGCAATGACTTTTAGGAATACAATTGAAAAGTATGAAGACCCCTCACAATCAGTAGATATATGGAGTAATCATATAAAAAGTTTTGGATTAGGTGGCTTTTTGGGTAATGACTTATCCGTTGGCAAAAAAGGAAACATTCCTGACGGCAGTTACTATGACCGAATGTATCCAGGGTTCCAATGGGGTGCCACAACCATTATTTCTAACGCCATCGGTCAAGGAGAAATTTTAGTTACGCCTATTCAATTGGCAAACATGACCGCTGCTATTGCCAATAAAGGGTATTATTACACCCCTCATATTATCAAATCCATTGAAGGTGAAACCATGGATCCAAACTTTACAACCCCAAAACACACCTCAATAGACCCTAGTTATTTTGACCCTGTGATTGAAGGCATGCATAATGTATACAAAAAAGGGACGGCTAGTTTTCTAAAAGTCCCTGGAATAGAAATTTGCGGTAAAACAGGTACAGCCGAAAATTTCATTAAAATTGATGGTGTCAGGCAACAACTTACCGATCATTCAATATTTGTGGCTTTTGCGCCAAAAGACGACCCTAAAATCGCCGTTGCCGTTTTGGTTGAAAATGGCTACTATGGCGCACGTTGGGCAGGGCGTATTGCAAGTTTAATGATCGAAAAATATCTTAAAAGAGACGTTACATTGAAACGAATGGAGCGTTTGGTTATCGAAAAAAGCCTGAAAGACGAATATCTAAAGCCTTATAGCGGGAAACCCTTCAAAATTAATGACCAATGAACCTAAACCGAACTACTAGTTTTCAATTGGATTGGCTCGCTGTGATTTTATTTACAGCACTAGTTGTCTTTGGGTATTTTAATATTTTATCTGCCTCTGCCGTGGGAGAGTTTACCTCCTATTTTGATTTTAGCAAACCCTACGGAAAACAACTCATTTTTATTTTGTGTTCCACCGTATTAATTATATTGATATTAGCCGTAGATGCGAAGTTTTATGAACGCTTTGCGAGTATCATTTATCTCGGCGCAGTAGTATCCTTAGTTGGTCTTTTTATTGCAGGAAAACAAATAAACGGCGCCACTTCGTGGTATGATTTTGGGGGGATGACACTACAGCCTAGTGAGTTTGCAAAATTTGCAACTGCACTTGCATTAGCAAAATACATTAGTGATTTACAGACCAATATCAGGGAGCTAAAAGACCAAATAAGAGCGGCTGTATTAATTGGCATACCTGCGCTATTAATCTTGTTACAAAATGACGCAGGAAGCACATTGGTGTTTTTGAGTCTTGTTTTTGTGTTTTACAGAGAAGGCATTCCTCAATACTACATTTTATTTGGTGTACTTATCGCTATAGTAGGCATCGCGACTTTAAAATTTTCGGCCACAATGGTGTGTAGTGTGATGGCTATTCTATTTTTAATATATCAATTGTTTTTTAAGCGTAAAAAGAAAACGTTTAAAGGCACATTAATACTCCTAATTTTTAGTATTGGATTAAGTTATGGCATTCAATGGGCATATAACAACGTGCTTCAAAACCACCAACAGGATCGTATAGGTCTTTGGTTGCGCTCAGAAAAAGATCCTGAGAAATTACAAGCGATGAAGCGCAATATTTCCTATAATCTAAATGAGTCTGAAAAGGCGATTCGTTCGGGAGGCGTTTTTGGAAAAGGATTTATGGACGGTACACGAACCAAAGGTAAATTTGTACCAGAACAACACACCGATTACATCTTTAGTACTGTTGGAGAAGAATGGGGATTCCTCGGAAGTAGTGTCGTTGTGATACTGTTTGTACTACTGATTTTGCGAATTTTACATCTTGCAGAACAACAAAAATCGCAGTTTAGTCGAGTTTATGGCTATAGTGTTGCCAGTATATTATTTGTTCATTTTCTGATAAATATCGGGATGGTTATGGGGCTAATTCCGACCATTGGGATTCCATTACCATTTTTTAGTTATGGAGGCTCCGGACTTTGGGCCTTTACAATACTTGTCTTTATCTTTTTAAAATTAGACTCAAACCGATTAAACGAGTGGTAACTTATTTTTTAATAAGGTCCAGTTTTTCAGCAAAATAATCACAAAAATCTTTCATCGTTGCCGTCATTTTTTCATCTTGAGTAGCCCGTAGATACGTGTCACTCATTGTAACTAGTGTTTGATGAAAAAACAATTTCATTTCATCCACAGGCATATCCTTTGTCCATAAATCAATTCGAAGCGTTTCTTGCTTTTTTTGATCCCATACAGAGAGCATCATCGCTTTAGCTTCTTCATTAGCAACCCCGCCGTCTTGAGCAGTCCAAAATAAATTTTCAGGAATTCGATTGTCATCTAATTCTACAGTCATCTCAATTTTTGATGTATGGGTATGTGCCATTATTTTTTTGGTTTAAATTTTGCGTTATTAAAAATGTCATCGGCTTCCATTCGAAGCATCTGAAGGACAGAAGTTGGATTGTTTTTCATATAAGACTTTACTATTTGCCATCCCATATATTGTCCAAGCCGTCCAGGAGATTCACTGTCCAATTCTAAATTAAAGCGTGAAAAAGGGGCTGGCATAATAAATCGTGATAATAATTTCCGATCCGTGTCATACAATAACTCCTTTTCAACAAAGTACTGCCAAATATAAAATTCATTGTCTTCAGCCCATTGATACTGCGCTGGTAGATAGCCTATTTTTTCATTATTGTCTTTGAATGGAATCCACAAGTCTTTCAAATAGAGTTGCTTTCCAAAATAAATCATTTCTTCAAGAAACGTTGAACGTGTAGGTTGATAAATCAATTGCTCTGCATATGACGTTGCTAAGTCAGACACTATTTGATCTTTATTTAAATTTTGTTTTATATAGTCATAAAAACTTTCATAAAACTCATGTTCTTCCCCTAGATAAGTATCTAAGGAAATGAGTACAATAGAATCTGTAATAATGACTTTATTTCTATAATCAACATCTGAAAGGACTGTAATAAGCCGTGGCGTTTTAAACGCCTTATTGTAATATTTAAGATGCTGGTAAAAGCTAATAATTTCACTTTCGGTAGCACTAAAATCTTCAAAAACACTATCAACTGCTCTATTTTGAAGCAGTTGAATAGAGTCATTCATACGCCGAATCCAAACAGAATCTGTATATTTTTTAGAGAATAGAAAGGGATAGTTTTGTTTTAAATCTGGCAGATCAGAAGCCGTTGATGAAGCAAACATTTGATCAAACCTTTCAATGTTTAAACCAACGTCTAGTTTTGATATCTCTTGCTCTATTTTAGAAGTCTTTTGACATGAAAAATTTGCAAAAAACAGTAAAAAAAGAACTGTCTTTAAAACATGAAACAATTGGAATGATGTCTGCTTTATTTTCAAAATATAATTTAAAATCTATTGAATCACAAAAGTAATTAATCTATTTTGGATTAGGGTGTGGATTATCTTAAAATTAAGAGCTCTACATCAAACGCTTTAAAACTTAATTTAGTCTATCAGACTAAAACATACTCGTGACTAATATATATTAAAAAAAAATATCTAGAACATATATTATCTTTACTAGGATAAAATAATTTATCTAGAATAGTTTACTTTTGTAAGGCTATCAAAATTGAATATATGAAAACAAAATCAGTGATAACTCATATTGTTGAATGGTTAAAAACCTATGCCGAAAACGCAAAGGTCAGTGGATTTGTGATTGGCGTTTCTGGCGGGGTAGATTCCGCCGTAACCTCAACACTTTGTGCTCTAACTGGACTAGATGTTATGTGCTTAGAAATGCCTATTCATCAAGCTGAGAGTCATGTTTCAAGAGCACAAGAACACATTGAACAACTCAGAAAACGATTCCCTAATGTAAATTCAACTCGGGTAGATTTGACTCCCGTATTTGAAAGTTTCAAATCTGAAATTAATTTAGAGGGCAGCTCAGCAACCGTCGATATGGCATTGGCCAATTCTAGGGCACGTCTACGAATGACAACACTCTATTATTATGCAGGGCTTTTGGGACGACTTGTGGCAGGGACCGGAAATAAAGTCGAAGATTTTGGCGTTGGATTTTATACAAAATATGGTGACGGTGGGGTAGACCTCAGTCCAATTGCTGATTTATTAAAATCAGAAGTTTACGATTTAGGAGCCGCTTTAGGCGTCCCTAAAAGTATTTTGACAGCAGCGCCTAGTGACGGTTTATTTGGAGATTCTAGAAGCGACGAAGATCAAATTGGGGCCTCTTATCCCGAATTAGAGTGGGCTATGAACCAAGTTGAAATGGGTAAAACAGCTGAGAATTTTGAAGATAGAGAACGCACTGTTTTTGAGATCTATTTGCGCTATAATACCGCCAATAAACACAAAATGAATCCCATTCCTGTATGTGAAATTTCTGATAATTTAAAATACTAAACAATAATGATTCGAGTCCTTGTAGCAGATCATCAACCCATTGCAAGCTATGGGATTCGTATGTTGTTTGAGAACTCAACAGATATTAAAATTGTAAATACTGCTAACTCTGCAAAACAACTTTTGGACTATCTCAAAAAATCTAATATAGACATCGTTCTGATGACCATTGACCTCCCCGATACCAATGGAATCACGGTGCTTCGTTCCATAAAAAAAGAATTCAATGAAGTGGGAGTTATTATTTTTAGTTCACATCCAGAAGACATCTATGCGATCAGCGCGATAAAGGCTGGAGCTTCGGGCTTTTTATCAAAAATGGTGACAACTTCTACAATTAAAAAAGCAATACTGAAGGTGTTTAAAGGAGGGATTTATGTTAGTAAGGAACTTGCAGAGAGTCTTACTTTTGAAAAAAATAACCTTGGAACAATGAACCTATACAAAAAACTTTCAACCCGTGAAGTGGAAGTTTTGAAACTGATTTCTTCAGGAAAAAGGAATAAAGATATTGCAAATCAATTGGACATTAATGAAAAAACGGTGAGTACCTATAAGTTGCGTTTAATGAAAAAATTAAACGTCTCAAATCTTGTCGAATTAATTGATCATGGGCGTCAGAAAAAATAGAAACTAAAGTACTCTACTCAGTTTTCTTGATAGCAACATTTTTAAATTTGAGTAATTCAAAACATCTTCTAGGAGGGCTCTGTGGTCCACCTCATCCTGAGTATCTAATTTGATTTCGTCTACTTTTCGGTCAATTAAATAGCAACGAAGTGTCAGAATTGTTTCACTTACTAACTGTGCAATACTCACCTCTTTTTGTTTCGGAAAAATATTATTTTTTTCCCAATTGTGAAGACTATAGCGTTCTTCATTCATCAAAATATCCGTTACATCAGATGCCAATACAGGGTCTAAATGGTTCACAAAAGATTCAATTACAAAGTCTTCCGACTGGTTTAAACTGTCGATAATTGTATAATACAGCGTTTTGAAGTTTTCATTGGTAAACTGCATTTCGTCTTCTTGTAAATCTAAAAATATTTTCTCAAAAACTTTGACTTCATGAATAACAGGTTCTAAATCAAGCGCTCCTTTCTCATTTTCCTTCAATATCAAATCCTCAAAAGCTTCTTTTCGACTGCCGTACAACAACAATATTTCAATAATTTTTTGCTCTAGCTCATATTGAATATCTACTTTTATTGGTGCTGCAGTGGACTTAACAACTTCAAATGCTTTTTGTTTTTGATTGTAGGATTTATTGGCGTCATTTTGCGCTTTTTTACCCATTTGAGCCAATGTACTAAACAGCACTTCTTCGCTAATATCCATAATACGAGAACACTCACGCACATAGATTTCGCGTTGAATACTATCGGTAACCTTCGAAATACTAGACACCATATCCCGAATCAAATTGGCTTTGGCTACGGGATCATTTTGCGCTTCTTCCATGAGCAAAGACGCTTTATAAGCAATAAAATCCTTTGCATTTTCTTTTAGGTACGCCTGTAATTCTTCGAGGGTGTTTTGTTTGGCAAAACTATCCGGATCTTCGCCTTCGGGAAAGGTGCAAATCTTAACGTTCATGCCCTGTTCCAATATCAAATCGATACCGCGAAGTGCAGCTCTTATCCCCGCAGGATCGCCATCAAACAGTACCGTAATGTTTTTGGTCAATCGGTTGATCAATCGAATTTGATCTGGTGTTAATGCAGTGCCAGAAGAGGACACTACATTTTTAATTCCTTTTTGATGAAACTGAATGACATCGGTATAGCCCTCAACTAAATAACAATTATCTTCTTTTGCGATGGTTTGTTTGGCGTAGTAAATCCCATACAATACTTTACTTTTATGGTAGATATCACTTTCTGGAGAGTTGAGATATTTAGCAGCTTTTTCGTTTTTAGCTAAAATGCGCCCCCCGAATCCTAGTACACGTCCCGACATGCTATGAATTGGGAACATGACACGTCCTTTGAAACGATCAAACTGTTTGGTTTCCTTGACAATAGATAAGCCCGTACTTTCTAAGTATTTTAGCTTATACCCTTTTTTGAGTGCTGTGTCCGTCAACCCACTCCAAGCATCTGTGCAGTAGCCCAACTGAAAATCTTTGATGGTCTCATCTGTAAATCCACGTTCTTTAAAATAACTAAGACCAATCGCTTTTCCAGCATCCGTTTTAAGTAATGTATTTTGAAAATAGGTTCGTGCATACTCACTGACTAAATACATGCTTTCGCGTTCCCCTGCAGCTTCTTTATCGGAATCTGATTGTACAGTTTCCTCGATTTCAATATTATATTTTCGTGCTAAATATTTTATGGCTTCTGGATAGGTGAAATGCTCATGCTCCATTAAAAATGAAACAGAAGTTCCTCCTTTACCCGTTGAAAAATCTTTCCAAATTTGTTTCACAGGAGACACCATAAAACTTGGTGTACGTTCTTCACTAAAAGGACTTAGGCCTTTAAAGTTACTCCCCGATTTTTTTAATTGTACAAAATCACCTATCACTTCCTCTACTCGGGCAGTGTCAAAGACTTGATCTATGGTGGCTTTTGATATCAAAATTATAAATTAAATGGATCTTGTAAATGTATTGTAAAAGTAACTCTTTTTGGTTACTTATTTCTTTCTATTACATAATTCACCATCAAAATCAATGATTTTTTATAGGGCGAATCTGGGAAAGGTTCCAGTAACTTTAAAGCCTGTTCTTGAAATGCTTTCATTTTAGAGACGGCATAATCCAAACCACCGTTATCTTTTACAAAAGCAATCACTTCTTTGACACGTTTGGAGTCTTTGTTATGATTTTTAACAGAGTTAATCAACCAACTTTTTTCTTTTTTAGAACAGTGATTCAACACATAGATAAGTGGAAGCGTCATTTTTTGTTCTTTGATGTCAATACCAGTCGGTTTCCCAATTTGTTGGGTGCCATAGTCAAACAGGTCATCTTTAATTTGAAACGCCATTCCGATAAGCTCTCCAAATTGACGCATGGTTTCCACTTCTTCAGACAAAGGTTTCACAGAAGCCGCACCCAAACTACAACAGGCGGCGATGAGCGTGGCTGTTTTTTGACGAATGATTTCGTAATAGATGTCCTCGGTAATATCTAAATTTCTGGCTTTTTCGATTTGCAACAACTCGCCTTCGCTCATTTCACGAACGGCTACTGAGATTATTTTTAGAAGATCAAAATCGTTATTATCAATACACAGTAAAAGCCCTTTTGACAATAAAAAATCGCCAACTAAAACGGCAATCTTGTTTTTCCAAAGTGCATTTATGGAGAAAAAACCTCGACGACGGTCGCTTTCGTCCACCACATCGTCATGCACCAAAGTAGCGGTGTGAATCAACTCAAGCACGGATGCCCCTCTGTAGCTGCGCTCGCTCACTTCCCCATTGGAAATCATTTTGGCAGTCAAAAACACAAACATAGGGCGCATTTGTTTGCCCTTGCGGTTGACAATATAGTGCGTAATACGGTTCAACAGTGCCACCCGACTGGACATGGACAATCGAAATTTCTTTTCGAAAAGCTCCATCTCGTAAGTGATTGGTTTTTTTATGGTTTCAATTTTCTTCAAATGGTTGTTATTGAAATTCAAAATTACACATATAAAACGTATTCTTTCTTAGAGATACGTTAAATATATCTATTCTTAGTTTTAAAACTTAAGAAAGCGGTGTTAAACCATTTCAAAAACCATTAAAGCTTAAAACAACTGGGAGGCAATGGCTTTGATATTATCACTTTTTCCCATCGAATAATAATGCAATACTGGCACGCCAAAGTCCAATAACTCTTTAGACTGCTGGACGGCCCATTCTACCCCTACCTGACGTATTTGAGCGCTTGAATCACATTTACCGACTTCTTTTATGAGCGCTTCTGGAAGGTCTATCTTAAAAACTTGTGGCAATAATTGTAAGTGCTTTTGAATGGCTAAAGGCTTAATCCCTGGGATGATCGGAACAGTAATTCCCATGTCTCTAGCCATGTTTACAAATTCAAAATACCGTTGATTGTCAAAAAACATTTGAGTGACTACATAATCGGCACCTGCATCTACTTTTTCTTTTAAGCGCAGCAAATCCGAATGTAAGGACGGCGACTCAATGTGTTTTTCTGGATAAGCTGCAACGCCAATACAGAAGTCAGGTTTATTATCAACCTCAATAACATCGTGTAAATACTGTCCTTTATTTAATTTATGTATTTGTTGCACCAAGTCTGTGGCATAAGGATGACCGCCTTTGGTCGGTTCAAAGTATTTTTGATGCGGCATGGCATCGCCTCGGAGTGCCATCACATTATTGATTCCTAAATAATGACAATCGACCAACAGATACTCCGTTTCTTCTTTGGTGAACCCGCCACAAAGGACGTGCGGAATAGTATCGACTTCGTATTTGTGTTTGATAGCCGCACAAATCCCCAAAGTACCTGGACGCATTCTCGTGATTTTCCGATCAAATAAGCCCTTTTTCTCAATATAAATATACTCCTCTCTGGATGTAGTGACGTCAATAAACGGCGGATTAAATTCCATCAAAGGATCTATATTATCATATAACTCCTGAATATTTTTTCCTTTTTTTGGGGGAATAATTTCAAAGGAAAATAAGGTTTTTCCGTTGGCATTTTTTAGATGATCTGTAACTTTCATAATGCGTTTTTTAGTTTGCTAAATTTGGATTTAACCATTTTTGAGCAGCTTCAATACTTATGTTTCTTCGTTTTGAATAATCAATCAATTGATCTTCGGTAATTTTTCCCAAGCCAAAATACTTGGCTTCAGGGTTTCCAAAATAATATCCACTGACACTGGCAGCTGGCCACATGGCCAAGCTTTCGGTCAGCTCCACTCCTATTTTATTTTTGACATCCAAAAGTTTCCAAATGGTTTGTTTTTCCAAATGATCTGGACAGGCAGGATAGCCGGGCGCGGGACGAATACCTTTGTACGTTTCTTTAATTAAATCGGTATTAGATAAATTTTCATCGGCAGCATAGCCCCAGTGGTTGACCCGCACTTTTTTGTGTAAATATTCTGCAAAAGCCTCAGCCAATCGGTCGGCAAGGGCTTTGATCATAATGGAGTTATAATCGTCATTATCGGCTTCAAAAGCGTCGGCAAGTGCTTTGGTTCCAAAGCCTGTGCTTACACAAAAACAGCCCATATAATCCGTTTGCCCAGTAGACTTAGGCGCAATAAAATCGGACAGGGCGATGTTGGGCACTTCTGCTCGTTTTTTGAGTTGCTGACGCAAGGTTAAAAAGGTCTGTTGTGTGTTTCCGTTTTCGTCATAAATTTCAATGTCATCGTCATTGACAGTGTTAGCAGAAAACAGTCCAAAAATGGCTTTGGCACCTAATAATTTTTCTGTAAAAATGCGTTGCAACAGTTCTTGAGCATCTTTAAACAGTTCAGTAGCTTGCTCGCCTACAACCTCATCTTCTAAAATATTTGGATATTTCCCATGAAGGTCCCAACTTCTAAAAAATGGACTCCAATCGATAAATTCTTCCAATTTAGTAATGTCAAAATCATTGATAACTTGAATGCCTAATTTCTTAGGTTTTACGATGCTTGTTTGATCCCATTGGATTTTGTATTTTTTTTTGCGCGCTTCGGCAATAGAGATGTATTCTTTTTGTTTGGTTCTACTTAAAAATTGCTCTCGAAACAAGTCATAGGACGTTTTCAAATCGCTAAGATGTTGTTGATTATCTTTTTTAAGCAAATCCCCTACTACGGTCACGGCTCTAGAAGCATCATTAACATGAATGACAGTATTGCTGTAATGCGGCGCAATTTTAACTGCAGAATGGGCTTTAGACGTCGTGGCACCTCCAATCATTAAAGGGATGGTGAGTCCCGTTTTTTCCATTTCTTTGGACACATAAACCATCTCATCTAAGGAAGGCGTAATAAGTCCACTAAGCCCAATAATATCGACCTGTTCTTTGATGGCAGTTTCAATAATTTTTTCGGGCGGTACCATCACCCCTAAATCTACAATCTCATAATTATTGCACCCCAAAACAACACTGACAATATTTTTTCCAATATCATGCACATCACCCTTCACGGTTGCCATTAATATTTTACCAGCAAATTCGACTTTGCCATCTTTTTCAGCCTCAATAAAAGGTTGTAAATAGGCGACGGCACGTTTCATCACACGGGCGGATTTGACCACTTGTGGTAAAAACATTTTTCCACTGCCAAATAAATCGCCAACCACATTCATCCCGATCATTAAATTACCTTCGATGACCTCTATCGGTTTTTGGGCAATGAGTCGCGCTTCTTCCACATCTTCCACAATAAAGGCGTCAATTCCTTTCACTAACCCATGGGTGATGCGCTCTTGTAAGGGTTTATTTCGCCATTCTAAAACAGCGACTTCAACATCGTTTTTTTGTCCTTTTAAGGTTTCTGCCAAATCCAAAAGGCGCTCGGTAGCATCGTCTTTTCGATCAAATAAAACATCCTCCACACACGCCAATAAATCTTTAGGGATTTCGTCATAAATCTCCAACATGGTTGGATTGACAATCCCTATATTCATGCCGTTTTTGATCGCATGGTACAAAAATGCCGAGTTAATGGCTTCTCTCACAATGTTATTCCCACGAAATGAAAACGACACATTACTCACGCCTCCTGAAACATTGGCATAGGGTAAGTTGGTACGGATCCATTTGGTGGCCTGAAAAAAGTCTAAAGCATTTTTTCGGTGCTCGTCCATCCCTGTGGCTACAGGAAATATATTGGGATCAAAAATAATGTCTTGGGGAACAAATTTGACTACATCGACTAAAATATCATAGGAGCGTTTACAGATGTCGATACGGCGTTGGTAGGTGTCAGCCTGTCCAGTTTCATCAAATGCCATGACAATCACGGCAGCACCATAGCGTTTAACCAGTTTTGCTTGACGGATAAATTCTTGTTCGCCTTCTTTAAGACTTATCGAATTAACCACACATTTTCCTTGTACAACTTTTAGTCCTGCCTCAATGATTTCCCATTTAGAACTATCGATCATAATGGGCACTTTGGAAATATCGGGCTCGGAAGCGATGAGATTCAGAAAGGTGGTCATGGCATAAACGCCATCCAACATGCCTTCATCCATATTGACGTCGATAATTTGCGCACCGCCATCCACTTGATCTCTTGCGATGGCTAAGGCTTCTTCGTATTTTTCTTCTTTGATTAACCTCAAAAACTTTCTTGACCCTGTCACATTGGTACGTTCACCAACGTTTACAAAATTGGATTCTGGAGTCACCACCAAGGGCTCGAGTCCAGAAAGGGTTAAGTATTTTTTACAGTCGCTCTCCATTTTTAGTTGACTTTTAATTGACGTGGTTTATGATTTTGAGAGGCCTCGTAAATTTCCTTGATATGTGCTGGATTGGTGCCGCAGCAACCTCCAATAATATTAATCAAATTATCTTTAAAATAGGCTTCAATAAAAGCGGTCATTTCTTCGGGGGTTTCATCATATTCACCAAAAGCATTTGGCAATCCTGCATTGGGATGTGCCGAGGTATAAAAATTGGTTTCGTTGGACAGGCGCTGTAAATAGGGTTTGAGTTGTTCGGCACCTAAAGCACAGTTAAACCCAACACTTAAGAGCGGGATATGCGAAACAGAAGCCAGAAAGGCTTCTACGGTTTGTCCTGAGAGTGTTCGTCCAGAGGCATCGGTAATCGTCCCCGAAACCATAATCGGAATTTCTGAATTTCGGTCTTCCTTAACTTCTTCTATGGCGAATAAAGCGGCCTTAGCATTTAAGGTATCAAATATGGTTTCCACTAATAATAAGTCAACGCCACCATCCATGAGTGCTTCTACTTGTAATTTATATGCAATACGTAATTCATCAAATGTAATGGCGCGATACTCAGGGCGGTTTACATCGGGCGATAAACTTGCTGTTTTATTTGTTGGGCCAATACTCCCTGCAACAAACCGTGGCTTGTGGGGTTCAGATGTTGTGAATTCATCGGCAATGCGTTTGGCTATTTTTGCGGATTCGTAATTTAATTCATAAACCAAATTTTCCATGTCATAATCGGCCATGGCAATGGTGGTTCCAGAAAAGGTGTTGGTTTCCACAATATCGGCACCCGCTTCAAAATATTTATGATGAATTTCGGCAATAGCTTCTGGCTGCGTCAAACTCAATAAATCATTATTCCCTTTAAGAGACGAGGGATAATCTTTAAAACGCTCCCCTCTATAATCTTCTTCCGAAAAATCATAGTCTTGAAGCATGGTGCCCATGGCTCCATCTAAAATCAAGATTCGTTTTTGTAGTTCGTTATAAATGTTTGACATCCTATTGAGTGCTTTTAAATGTTTTATGCTAATGCTTTTACAACCGCTTTTGGCGCTTCTTTTCGACTGCCATCAAATCCGTCAATTCCGCTTACAGTAGTGTATTTTAAAACAAGTCGTTTACCTGGATTGAGTATTTTGTATGCTGCTTGACACATGAGTGTGGCTTCGTGGAAACCACAGAGAATAAGTTTTAATTTCCCAGGATAGGTGTTAACATCTCCTATTGCAAAAATACCTGGAATGTTTGTTTGATAATCAAATGTATCTACTTTGATGGCGTTTTTTTCGATTTCAAGACCCCAATTGCCGATAGGGCCTAGTTTTGGCGACAGTCCAAATAAGGGGATAAAACAATCGGTTTCAATTTGGCTGTCCTTGCCATCTTTGGTTACCACTACATATTCGACTTTATCTTCTCCGCCAATTTTGGTAACCACAGCGGGAGTGATGAGATTAATTTTTCCTGAGGCTGTCAAGTCTTGTACTTTTTCTAAAGAATCCAAAGCGCCTCTAAATTCATTTCGACGGTGAATTAGGGTAACTTCTTTAGCAACATCTGTTAGAAAAATACTCCAATCTAAGGCAGAATCGCCACCTCCAGAAATTACAACGCGCTTATCGCGGTAAACTTCCGGGTCTTTAATGAAATAATTCACGCCTTTATTTTCATAAAAATCTAGATTTTCTAGATCGGGTTTTCGTGGTTCAAAAGAGCCTAATCCTCCTGCAATAGCAATGATTGGTGCTGCATGTTTTGTGCCTTTATTGGTAGTGACAATAAAGCTACCATCTTCAAGTTTCTCAATGGTGTCTGCGCGTTCTCCAAGTGTAAAGCCGGGCTCAAATTGTTTGCCTTGTTCTACTAAATTTTCGGTGAGATCACCTGCTAATATTTCTGGAAAACCAGGAATATCATATATAGGTTTTTTGGGATAAAGTTCTGAACACTGCCCTCCTGCTTGAGGAAGTGCGTCGATAATATGACATCTCATTTTTAGTAGTCCAGCTTCAAAAACGGTAAAAAGTCCTGTTGGTCCAGCGCCTATTATTAAAATATCTGTTTGAATCATTCTCTGTTATTTTTTACTAATTAATCCTTTTGTAAATTCGTTTAGGGTTTGAACCTTGTGTTCAAAATCCCCCTTAATTGTTTTTCTAAATTCGTTTAAATTTTGAACCAAATCATCCACATCTTCTGGAAGAACATCTTCAAAAAATTGACGCAAGCGTTTGGCTGTTGTTGGCGATTGACCATTGGTTGAAATGGCAATTTTAACATGACCTTTGGTTACTATTCCACCCATATAAAAATCACAATATGGTGGGTTATCTGCGACATTGACAAGTATATGGCGTGCTTTGCAATCGTTATATACGGCAACGTTTATGTCGGGAACATCTGTAGTGGCGATTACTAAGTGCTTTCCTTTTAGGTATGAATTATCATAGGTGTCATGAATCAATTCAACATCAAAAGATTTGGCTAAAGCCAGCGTGCCTTCTCTAAACATTGGAGACACAATAGTCACTCGTGCATCTGGGCTTGATTTTAACAAGAAGTGTAATTTCTCTTCCGCTACATTTCCACCGCCTATAATGAGGACACGGAGAACGTTTGCTTTTAAAAAAATCGGATAGAGGTTGTTTCTAGATTCCATTAGTTTTGATATAAAGAATGGGATTGTACTTCTTTTGAAATGGAAGGGAGTTGAACTCTGTTGGCAACAACGTCTCCAATAACTATAATTGCAGGAGAGCTTAATTGCTTTTCTGCCACAACAGCTTGGATGGTATCAATAGTGCCATAGCCGGATTTTTCACGAGTGGTAGATCCGTTTTGGATAATCGCTACTGGGGTGTTTTCTTTTCCTGCTTGAGAAAAGACTTCTACAATTTCACTTAATTTCCCCATCCCCATTAAAATAACAACAGTCGCAGTTGATTGGGCGGCTATCTTAATATCAGCGGAAAGCTGATGCATTTTGGTGGTCCCAGTAATGACCCAAAAACTTTCGGATACATGACGCATTGTTAGGGGAATCCCTTGTCCTGCGGGCACTGCCAATGCCGAGGAAATTCCAGGAACTACTTCTGTTTGTAAATCATTTTGTTGCGCAAATTCAAGTTCTTCAGAACCGCGTCCAAACACAAAGGGGTCTCCTCCTTTTAGTCGCACAACATGTCCATAGCGCAGTGCTTTGGCTACAATTAAATCATTAATTTGTTCTTGTTGATAGGAATAACAGCCACGGCGTTTACCAACAAAAATTATCTCGGCATTGCTAGACGCATAGTCTAATAGTTCGGGGTTTACTAGTGCGTCGTATAAAATAACATTCGCAGAACGAATGGCGTTAATAGCTTTTAGAGTGATCAGTTCTAGATTGCCCGGACCTGCCCCTACAACCGTCAATTTTGGGCGACGTGACACCCGTTCAGTAGATTTAAGTGTCCAGATCATTTTTTCTAAATTCTTTTACGGTAGTTAAAAATTCATTAGCTGTGTTAATGTAGTTTTTTGCAAATGAAGCGGATGGCACATTGTTTCTAATTTGATATATAAGTTCCGGAAAAGTAGAGCCTATAGAAATTAAATTTGTAGCCACAAACACCTCGTCAAATTGTTCAATAATAGATGCTTGAGTGTTTGTGGTGTGGTTTTTTGATAATAATAATGCTTTGGCCGAATTTACCATTGAACTGTATGCAAAATAGATGGCGTTGTTGTAGGCTTTAGCATCAAAATCGGTACGCGCATTCGTAATTTTTTCCTCACTTTCTAAAAAGAGGGTAGATATTAAATCGATCACAACGCCAGCACACTCGCCAATTCCGATGGCTTTTTGGTAGGGCTGTTTTGATCCCCAATCGATATAATCCTCAGCGGTCAAATTGGTACTATCTGATAGCGGTTTCAAGAGGTTATAAAAATATTTTTCGCCTTTAGAAGCATAATAATCATAAAAAGTGTTTTGATCGGAATTTTGTTGAAAATCATCTAAGATCAACCTCAAGGCTTGTGGACCTCGTTTACTAGGGATTTTGATCACTTTATCCGCAAAACGACCGATCCCATTTCCTGAGTTCCCCCCTCCTAATAATACTTGTAATGCTGGTGCTACCAAGTTGTCTTTCGTTTTTATGGACATGCCTTGAAAACCGATATTGGCCATGTTATGTTGTCCACAGGCGTTCATACAGCCACTAATCTTGATAACTAAGTCTTTATTGTTTAAATATTGCGGGTATTCTGTTTTGATAACTGTTTCTAGTTCACGAGCAATTCCTGTACTGCTTGAAATTCCCAAATTACAGGTGTCTGTACCAGGGCAAGCTGTAATATCAACGGCTTTGTTGTACCCTGACTCCGTAAACCCTAATTTTTCTAATTCGGAATACACAACCGGAATTAAATCTTCTCTTACAAAAGGAATTACTATGTTTTGACGTAAGGTCAAACGCAATTCGCCAGCTGCATAGGTTTCTACTAAATCCGCCAAAGCTCTTGCTTTATCAGTATAAAAATCTCCTAATAATACTTTTATACCAATGGCTTTATAGCCGTCTTGTTTTTGTGGAATCAAATTGGTTGATTTCCATAACTCGTAAGTCTTTTGATCCTTTATCTCAACCTTTGGCGCATCAATGTCAACGGGTTTAGATATCGGAAATTTTTCATGATGTATTGGAAAGCTTTGGTGCTTAATCGCTTTTTGCTCCGTCTCTATGAGTGCTCTAAAAGCGTCAAGACCAATTGATTTTAAAAGAAATTTCATACGTGCTTTAGAACGGCTTTTACGTTCGCCGTGGCGATCAAAAACACGTAACACACCCTCCATCAATGGAATAATTTGAGCTGTTGGTAAAAAACTATAAAGCTCATCTGCATGACGCGGCTGTGACCCTAGTCCGCCACCAATCATGACTTTAAACCCGCGAACATTATTTTTAATTTTAGCAATAAAACCAAGATCATGAATATATGACAATCCAGTATCTTCGTCTGAAGACGAAAAAGAAACTTTAAATTTCCGCCCCATTTCTTGACAAATTGGGTTTCTAAGGAAAAATTTAAACAACGCATCTGCATAGGGCGATACATCAAAAGGTTCATTGACATCAAAACCAGCAGTTTCAGAAGCGGTTACATTTCTGACTGTATTTCCACAGGCCTCTCTTAAAGTGACATTGTCACGTTCCAATTCCGCCCAAAGTTCTGGGGTACGATCCAAATCAACATAATGAATTTGAATATCTTGTCGGGTTGTGATATGAAGACGTCCTCGTGAATATTCATCCGAGACTTCAGAGATACGGCGCAGTTGATGGCTGGACACTTTTCCATAGGGCAGTTTAATCCGGATCATTTGCACGCCTTGTTGGCGTTGTCCATAAACGCCTCTAGCGAGACGAAGACTTCTAAATTTTTCTTCATCGATTTTCCCATGTTTAAATTGCTCAATCTTGTCGGCTAATTCAATAATGTCTTTTTCAACAATTGGGTCTTCTATTTCGGTTCTAAAACTTTGCATTTTGTGAGTTATTGAATGAATCCTGCACCAGCAGTTGTATTTGTTTGAGGGTCAATTATAATAAAGGAACCGTTAGTTCTATGATTTTTAAAAGCGTCATAGAAAATCGGTTTATTTAGTTTGAAAGAAACAAGAGCGATGTCATTAATATCTAAGGCATCGACTCCTTCTATAATCCCAGAAAAATCTGTATTAATGGTATGGTGAATCCGATCTACTTTTGCCAATACTTTATTGACGCCGTGTTGAATGACATATTTATTACCAGCAGTTAGGTTTTCGCGATCCATCCAAGCAATTTTAGCAGTGAATTGTTTGTCGATCACAGGCGGGTTATCGACCTTAGTAATCATATCCCCACGACTGATGTTTATTTCATCTTCTAAAGTGAGAGTAACCGATGACCGTCTTGAAGCCGTTTGTACTTCTTCATCATAAAAATAAATTGATTTAATTTTGGTTTTGGTTTTTGATGGCAAAGCCAAAACAGTATCACCAATACTAAGTTCTCCACCATATACTTTACCAGCATAGCCTCTAAAATCATGAAAGTCATCTGTTTTTGGACGAATGACACATTGTACTGGGAATCTTGGCGTGCCTACATTGTATATGTCTTTAAAGTCTAAGGCTTCTAAATGTTCTAAAAGCGTTTCGCCTTTGTACCAAGTCATGGTTTCAGAGTTGTGAACAACATTATCTCCTTTTAGAGCACTTACGGGTATAAACGTAATTCTTTGATCTTGATAATCGCGTTCTTTTAGTAATTGCTGAAAATCTGATTTTATGGTGTTATAGGTTTCTTCAGAAAAATCGACTAAATCCATTTTATTAATGGCGACTACGACTTCCTTGACACGTAATAAATTATTAATAAAAAAATGACGTTTGGTTTGCTCAATCACGCCTTTTCTGGCATCAATAAGTATGATGGCTGCTTGCGATGTTGATGCGCCAGTAATCATGTTTCTTGTATATTCTACATGACCAGGTGTATCTGCGATGATATAACTTTTATTGGCTGTTGAAAAATAAATATGAGCAACATCAATGGTAATGCCTTGCTCTCTTTCGGCAACGAGTCCGTCGGTTGCTAGCGAAAAATCTAAGTAGTCATATCCTTTTTGTTTACTCGTTTTTTCGATCGCTTCAATTTTATCACTGGTAAGTGATTTGGTATCGTAAAGCAGTCGTCCAATAAGTGTGCTTTTACCATCATCGACACTTCCTGCTGTTGCTATTTTTAGAACTTCCATATACTAGTTATAAACTCCTGATGAGTATTATTTTTTTAATTTAATTGTTTTGATCTGCGGTTAAAAATAACCTTGTTGTTTTCGTTTTTCCATGGCGGCTTCAGAGCGTTTGTCGTCAATTCTTGCGCCACGTTCCGAAATTGTTGAGTCTCTGATTTCTTGCACCACAGATGATATATCACTTGCTGAGGACAATACTGCGGCGGTACAACTCATGTCTCCCACAGTTCTAAATCTAATTAAACGTTCTTCTACAACTTCTTCTTCATCTCTAAAAACAATGGCATCATCATTGGTCCAAATCATACCATCTCTGATAAATGTTTTTCGAAGGTGTGCAAAATAGATCGATGGAATTTCGATTTGTTCGCGTTCGATATAAGACCAAACATCTAGTTCTGTCCAATTTGAAATTGGGAATACACGTACATTTTGACCGAGTTCAATTTGACCGTTAAGCATATCAAAAAGTTCTGGGCGTTGATTTTTTTCATCCCATTGTCCAAAGTCATCACGAACTGAAAACACACGTTCTTTCGCTCTAGCTTTTTCTTCATCTCGTCTGGCACCTCCAATACAGGCGTCAAATTTAAATTCTTCAATAGCTTCAAGAAGCGTGGTGGTTTGCAAACCGTTTCGACTCGAGTAGCGTCCCGATTCTTCTTTAACTTTTCCTTGGTCGATAGAATCTTGAACATGTCTTACAATCAGCTCTAATCCAAGTTCTTTGGCCAGTCGATCTCTAAATTCAATCGTCTCTGGGAAATTATGACCGGTATCGATATGAAGTAAAGGAAAGGGAATTTTTGAAGGGTAAAATGCTTTTTGAGCTAATCTTACTAAAGTAATGGAATCCTTTCCCCCAGAAAATAATAGTACAGGTTTTTCAAACTGAGCGACGACTTCTCTAAAAATATAGATAGCCTCATTTTCAAGCGGATTTATATGGGATGTATTTTTCATTTTATGTTTTTATTTGTGTAAACCACATTCTCTATTATCTAATTGTTTGGTGGGATCAAAATAATTGAACTCGTTTGGCAACCCGTGAGTATTCAGGTATTGATCTAAGTCTGCATCAGAACAGTGGTAGAATGGGCTAACTTTTATAACGCCATCAGCACTTTGAGACACAATGTCTATACTATTTCTAAAAGCGGTTTGCCCTTTTCTAAGGTTGGTAAACCAGACATCTGGCTTGTGCGCAGTCATGGCTCTAGTGAAAGGCTCTAATTTGACTTGCTCTGTAAATAGTTGATGTTTTGGATCGTCCACTTGAGGGATTCCCAAGACAACATCACGATGGGCTGCGGTTTGTTTTGGGGTGTATAATTGAATGTTTAGTGCTAACGATTCAATCAGCTCTTCGGCGTGTTTATATGTACTTGATGTATTGTATCCCGTGTCGCACCATACCACTTTAATAGCGGGCTTGACCTTTGTTACCAGGTGTAAAATAGCCGCCTCATAGGGTCTGAAATTTGTTGTTACGATTGGTGTTTGCGCGTTATTAATAGCCCATTGCACAATTTCAATAGGGGTTTTCCTAGCGAGTTCGGAATTAATTTGTTCTATATCCATAATCAATTTTTATCGGCCCCAGTTTATTTTATTCCAAGCTCGTTCATGAAAGAAATAAAGAATCATTTTGGTAACTAACTCTACAAATCCAATCGAGAAGGCTAAGCTTAATGCGCCTGTAATTACCCACGAAATTAAGATGGTATCAAGGGTTCCTATAACTCTCCAGCTGATGGTTTTAAGTAGGCTTCTTTTGACGTTATCTTTAACTTTTCCTGAGGAATCAGTTGTCTTTAATTTGGGTTTTAACATTTTATCTATAATCAATTTAATAAAAATTATCCGGTTACTAATTAGTTGATTTATTCTAAGGCTTGATTTAAGTCATTAATAATATCTTTATGATGTTCCAGTCCTACAGAAACTCTTATGAGTCCATTGGTTATACTGGCTTCTAATCGGTCCTCTTCTGACAGTTTACTATGTGTTGTTGATGAGGGGTGTGTAACTATCGTTCTTGAATCTCCTAAGTTTGCAGATAGCGAACATAATTTGATCTTGTTCAAAAAAGCGCGACCGGCTTCAATTCCACCTACAATTTCAAATGAAACCACATTGCCGCCCTTTAGCATTTGTTTTTTGGCAACGGCATACTGCGGGTGTGATTTTAGGAACGGGTATTTTACGACATTTACTTGGGGGTGTTTTTCCAAAAACTTAGCCACTTTTAGAGCATTCTTACAGTGGCGATCGACTCGGACTCCCAGAGTTTCTAGGCTTTTAGATAGCACCCATGCATTAAATGGGGACAGTGCTGGACCTGTGTTTCGGGAAAACAAATAAATTTGATGCATCAATTCGGCATTTCCAACTGTGATTCCACCTAAAACACGGCCTTGACCATCCATTAATTTGGTTGCAGAATGAATCACTAGATCCGCACCAAATTTGATAGGATTTTGCAAATATGGAGAGGCAAAACAGTTATCGATAATAAGAATTAAATTATGTTTTTTGGCGATTTTCCCTAAGGCTTCTAAATCCAAAATATCGACTGCTGGATTGGTTGGGCTTTCAGCATAAATAACCTTGGTATTGGGCTGAATTAAACTTTCGACTCTATCTAATTGATCGACCTTAAAATAAGAGGTTTCAATATTCCATTTCGGTAAAAATTTGGTGAACAACGAATGTGTTGATCCAAAAACCGATTGACAGGACACAATATGATCTCCTGAATCTAACAAGGCTGCAAATGTTGAAAAAACAGCTGCCATTCCAGATGCAAATGCATAACCGGCTTCGGCGCCTTCCATAGCAACGACCTTATCGACAAACTCTGTGGTATTTGGATTTGAAAATCTACTGTATATATTTTGATCGTTTTCCTCGGCAAAGGATGCACGCATGTGTTCTGCATCATCAAAAACAAAACTAGAAGTTAGAAATAATGGCGTGGAGTGTTCACCATAAGATGTACGATCTAGTTGTTGGCGGATGGCATCGGTTTCAAAAAATTTAGGGGTCGTCGTCATTTAAATTTATTTGGTGTGTTTTCAGTACACTTCTTGTGGTTTGAAAATCGTTTCTAATATCGTTTGTACTTGGTCATACTCAATTAAAAAAGCATCATGTCCATGAATAGATTGAATTTCCGATATTGAGACATTGTCTTTAAAGGGTTTCAAATCCACATAGGTGTCCCAATTTTCTTTGGCTTTAAAAAACAAATCGGAGTTGATGGTAATGATATGAATATTGGATTTAATTTTTGAAGCTACTTCAATAAAACTCCCTCTTCCATTTGTGATGTCTATCGTTTTTAGCACTTGATTCATCATTTTATAAGCCGCTAATTGAAACCGTTCGTCAAGCACTTTTCCGTGATGATTTAACCAGCTTTCTACGGCAAAAATATCTTGACCATTTTGTAAATTTCGACCAAATTTTGCTTTGAACGATTCAGGCGTTCGATAGAGCGACATGGCATGCATACGCGCATCCACCAAAGGTTGTGAGGAATTATTTAAAAGTTGTTCTTGTATATAGCAATTTGCAATAAGCCAATCTGTTGACTTCCAGTCGGCTGCCACAGGAATAAGGTGTTCAATCAAATTTGGTCTGAGTACTGCGAGTTCCCAAGCAAGACCGCCGCCAACGGATCCTCCAATTACTGCAAAAAGGTTTTTGATTTTTAGCTGATCTAAGGCAATTGCAAAGATTTCAGCAATATCTCGAGCCGTGAAATCTTTGTAGTTTTCAATCAAACTATTTGATACTTGATCGAATCCATTCCCTGGAATATTAAATGCTAATATTGTAAACACATTAGTGTCTATAACTTTATTGGGACCCACAATTGGTGACCACCATCCATTTTCTCCAGTGACATTAGAATTCCCTGTGAGTGCATGATTAATCATCACAATAGGAGCTTCATGTAAAGGCTTACCAAAGGTCTGATAAGACAACGCTATGTGAGTCGTCTTACCAGATTTGGTTGTATACTTTAGGCTTATGTTTTGTAAATCACTCATTAGGGGAATCTGTAAAAATTATGCGAAAGTCGTTTTAACAACTTTAAACGCTTCTGTTAGATCTGATTTTAAATCTTCAATATCTTCAAGTCCAACGGATAAACGAATTAAATCTTTAGTCACTCCGGTGGTTGCTTGTGCGGCATCATCTAATTGTTGATGAGTTGTACTAGCTGGATGAATAATCAGTGATTTTGTATCTCCGATATTAGCTAACAATGAAAAGAGTTTGGTTGTATCCGCAATGGTTTTGGCAGCTTCAAAGCCTCCTTTAACACCAAAAGTTACAATTCCACTTTGACCATTTGGCAAATATTTGTCTGCTAATGCTTTATAGGGGCTTGAGTCTAATCCTGGGTAATTTACCCATTCAACATCCTCTTGTTTTTGTAACCATTTTGCTAGTGCTAACGCACTTTGACTATGCTTCTGAATTCTAATTTCTAAAGTTTCTAAGCCTTGTATAATTTGAAATGCATTAAACGGACTTAAGGCAGCGCCATAGTCTCTAAGACCTTCGATTCTCACTTTAGCAATAAAAGAGGCTGCACCAATAACATCGTTATAAACAAGACCATGATATCCTGGAGATGGCTCTGTAAATTCAGGGAATTTTCCACTTCCCCAATCAAAGGTTCCAGCGTCAATAATTGCACCTCCTAAGGCCGTTCCATTTCCATTAATATATTTTGTTAAGGATTGGATTACAATGTTAGCACCATAAGCAATAGGATTCAACAAGTATGGCGTTGCCACAGTATTATCTACAATTAACGGCACTTTGTATGCTTTTGCTTCTTTAGAAATCGCTTCAATATCAAGGACATCTAATTTAGGGTTTCCAAGAGATTCAATAAAGAAAGCTCTTGTATTTTCTTGAGCGGCAGCTTTAAAGTTGTCTGGGTTTGATGGGTCTACAAATGTTGTTGTAATACCATGTCTTGGAAGTGTTACATTTAATAAATTGTAGGTCCCTCCATATAAACTACTAGAGGCTACAATATGATCTCCAGCTCTTAGTAACGTCAAAAGACTTGTTGCGATGGCTGCAGTTCCAGAAGCAGTTACTACTGCTGCAATACCGCCCTCTAAAGCTGCTAGTCGCTGCTCTAAAATGTCGTTTGTTGGATTGTTTATACGGGTATAAATGTTTCCTGGTTCTGCCAGTGCAAATAAATTAGCTGCATGGTCCGAATTGTTAAAGACATAGGCTGTAGATTGATAAATAGGAACAGCTCTTGTTCCTCCATTTTCTGTTACATTGTGTCCGGCGTGCAACGCTTGGGTTGCGAATTTTTGAGTACTCATTTTTTTAATTTTTTTCAGTTAATATCCTAATTAAACCAAAAGTCAAATGCACTTTTTGAAAAGTGTACTTATTAAAAAAATGTTATAAAGAAATCATAATTACAAACATGGTAATTATATTTAGTTATCTATCTAATTTTCGATAAACGAATCAAAAAATCAAGTAGAATTTAGCACCTTCTTTATGTGTAAAGGGTTGCTAAGGTTTCAACGGGTCTAATCCCTCCACCTTTCTTGATAACATCTCAGTAAGCTATTGAACTTTGTTGATGCAAATATTCAATAATAAAATCTTAAAAACCAAATTATTTTCGGAAAATATTAATTATTTTTATTTAAAGATAAAAATTTTCTCCTAATTATAGATTCTACCGATTTATTTTCTATTTTACTCTCAAGCCACGACAATACATCTAAATATAGAAACGCCCGTTTTTCATAAGGGTCGTTTTCAAACACTTTAAGCTTGGCATGCAACTGCTTAAATGCCGCTTTTAGATCTTGTGGATAAATGTCCCCCAATAGCTTTAAAAACTTGATCATCTCTTTTTGTACTAAATATAAATCTTCCATTTTAATCAAGAAACGATAGGTGCTTTTTATTAGAGACTCTAAATTATAATCCAATCCAGCTTCATAATGGGCTACGAGATTTAAAATTCTTGAGAAACACATCAAATCTTCTCGCATTTGAAGCGATTTATTGCTAATGATTTTATTTAAATATGCTATGCATTTATCATATTCTCCGATTCCAAAATACAAACTCGCAATTTTATAATAGAACACCATAACGTGATGTTCATCAATACGCGATTTATGTTTATGAAGACCTTCAAGAGTTTCGGACACCAATGGGAGACCTTCTTTAAAAGTCCCGTCCATAAAGTGTGCATTAAATTTATTGGACCCTACAAACAAAAACGTGAGGCTTTCTACATTATCGTCTTTTGGAAACCACTCTTCCTCCGTAATCTTGATGAGATTTGAGAGCACCTCTCTAAACTTGTCATGCTGTCTAATGAAAAACAGTGCCTCTAACAGATACTGATTTCCATTTAGAAAAAAAACAGGATTCAACTTAATCATTCCTGGATTTTCGTGGAAAAGATCTACCCATTTTTTAGAGTATTTGTAACAGGCTAAAAAATCTTGGGTGAGAAAACTGTACCATAAATAGGATTTATAGAGCCACAATTTTTCTCTAAATCCCAACTCCGAAATCTTGTATACAGGCAGTCGATCATTGAAATATTTTGTGACCTTTTCATGTTCCGAAGCTTGTTTGACATAACCTGTTTTAAGAAACAGTCCATATAACTGAAGTGACAAATTGGATAATTTGCTTGCCAATACATTTTGTTGATTCAAGGTTTTGGCCTGAATGGTTAACTCATCTGCCCTATTACTAATGCTTCGAGTAATGTATTGCGACTCAATTAATTTTTCTAATTCCACAATCTCGTTAGCAATGTTTTTTTCTTCATTTACTATGGCTAAAGATTTGGCTTTATCCAATATTTTTAAGCTTTGTGTATACAGCCCTTTGTGGTACAAAATCGTAGCAAAATCGAGTTGCTCTCTAATTTGAATTCTTATGTCTTGATGTGACGGGTTTAATCGCAAGCTGATCAGAATTTGCTTGTACAAATGCGCCTTTAGGTTAGATAATTGTTGTTTTTTTACAAATCCATTTTTTAAAACTGCGACTTCATCGTAGGTTTTTAGTTTCTGTAAAACATTAAAGAGTAATAAGAATTTTGAATCCTCATTTACGCCCAAACGACCAACGTAAAGTTTAAATTGTCTTTTTTCAGATTTGGACAACGACTTTATCAACACAAATAAATTATCTTTTTGCTCTTTAGTCATAGTATAAATTTTGACGCATAATGTTGTATATTAGCTGCTTAAATCCCAAATAGCAGTGTTATACATCGTAATATCTGCACAATAAACGCTTCATTTGAAAGATCCAAAATATAAATTCGTATAACAATACAAAAATATATTACCATAAATGTCTAACACACAAATCCAAATCTTCGACACAACACTTCGCGATGGCGAGCAAGTCCCTGGTTGTAAGCTAAATACAGCACAAAAAATAATTATAGCTAAACAGCTTGATTTATTAGGTGTTGATATTATTGAAGCCGGGTTTCCCGTTTCAAGCCCTGGAGATTTTAAATCTGTGGAAGAAATTTCCAAAATTGTCAAAAACGCAACAGTATGTGGATTAACACGATCGGTTGAAAACGATATTAAGGTTGCTGCAGAAGCCCTGAAATATGCAAAAAAACCGAGAATTCATACAGGCATCGGAACTTCAGATTCTCATATTATTCACAAATTCAAATCAAACAAAGATGCCATTATAGAGCGTGCTGTAAGAGCTGTTACCTATGCAAAGTCTTTTGTTGAGGATGTTGAGTTTTATGCCGAAGATGCTGGAAGAACAGACAATGCATATCTTGCCCGTGTGTGTGAAGCCGTCATCAAAGCTGGTGCAACAGTCTTAAATATTCCAGATACAACAGGTTACTGTTTACCACATGAATACGGAGCTAAAATTAAGTATCTAAAAGAAAACGTAAAAGGCATAGACAAGGCAATTATTTCTTGTCATTGTCATAACGATTTAGGACTGGCTACTGCCAATTCTATTGAGGGTATCATTAATGGTGCTGGACAAATTGAATGTACTATAAATGGAATCGGAGAACGTGCTGGAAATACAGCCTTGGAAGAAGTGGTCATGATTATGAAGCAGCATCCGTATTTAAATTTAGATACCAATATAAATACCAAAATGCTGTATGGCATCAGTCAACTAGTCTCTGAAAGTATGGGGATTTATACGCAGCCCAACAAAGCTATCGTTGGCGCAAATGCATTTGCACACAGCTCAGGAATACACCAAGATGGAGTCATTAAAAATCGTGAGACCTACGAAATTATCGACCCTAAAGATGTTGGTGTTACAGAATCTGCTATCGTGCTTACTGCCCGAAGTGGTCGAGCAGCTTTAGCTTACCGCGCCAAGAACGTGGGGTATGAACTCACAAAACTTGAATTGGATATCGTTTACAAAGACTTCTTAGACTTTGCAGACACAAAAAAAGAAGTGATTGATGACGATATTCATCAAATTATAAAAATTAGTAAAATTTACAAATAGATCGAATACGCATTTATGAAACATCTATAACCAAAACTTGACACCCAAGAAAATGATTAAATGGATGTACCATGTGGCCTTTGAAAAACAATAAACATAAACACATGAAAAAGACCTTATTTGATAAAGTTTGGGACGCCCACGTCGTTGATACGGTACAAGACGGCCCCCAAGTTTTATACATAGACAAGCACTTAATACACGAAGTGACAAGTCCACAAGCGTTTAACGAATTGGTGGATAGAAATATTCCTGTTTTTAGACCCCATCAAATTGTGGCAACAGCCGACCACAATACGCCAACTCTTGACCAACACCTACCGGTCAAAGACGAGTTGTCAAGAAAACAACTTGCTCAGCTTTCTGAGAACTGTAAGAACAATAATATTACGCTATACGAATTAGGCCATAAATACAATGGCATTGTTCATGTTATGGCGCCTGAATTAGGCATCACCCAACCGGGAATGACCATGGTTTGTGGCGATAGTCACACCTCCACACACGGTGCTTTTGGCACCATCGCTTTTGGGATTGGCACAAGTCAAGTGGCGCAAGTTTTTGCAAGTCAATGTTTGCTATTATCAAAACCAAAAAGTTTACGAGTGACCGTTAATGGCACACTTAAAAATGGTGTACTTCCAAAAGATGTCATTTTATATATTATATCAAAATTAGGAACCAACTCTGGAACAGGATATTTTTGTGAATATGCTGGCGATGTTTTTGAAAACATGAGCATGGAAGGGCGAATGACGGTTTGTAATATGAGTATAGAAATGGGCGCTCGAGGTGGAATGATTGCACCAGATGAAACTACGTTTGACTATGTCAAAGATCGTGAGTTTGCTCCTAAAGACAAGGCCTTTGACGCCAAAGTCGCCTATTGGAAAACACTTCCAACAGATGATGGTGCTAGCTTTGATAAAGAATACTTCTTTGATGCCGAGGATATAGAGCCTATGGTTACCTATGGTACAAATCCAGGGATGGGCATTAAAATTTCGGAAACTATTCCTTTAGACAATGATCCCTCTTTTAAGAAATCATTGGAATATATGAATTTTGAAGCAGGGAAATCGTTGATCGATACCCCGATTAATTTTGTGTTTATTGGAAGTTGTACAAATTCAAGAATTGAAGATTTTAGAGTGGCTGCTAACTATATTAAAGGCAAACGAAAAGCGGATAATGTAACGGCATGGCTAGTTCCAGGCAGTAAACAAGTAGAAACGCAAATCATTGAAGAAGGCTTAAAAACCATTTTTAACGCTGCTGGTTTTGAATTAAGACAACCCGGTTGCTCTGCATGTTTGGCCATGAATGACGATAAAATTCCACAAAACGAATATTGTGTTTCGACTTCAAATCGAAATTTTGAAGGTCGGCAAGGGCAAGGCTCAAGAACCATATTGGCAAGTCCATTAGTCGCTGCAGCAACAGCCATTGAAGGAAAAATTATAGACATCACAAAACACTTAAATTAATGGAAAAATTTAGCACACACATTTCTCAAGCAATTCCATTAAATATTGCTAATGTAGATACCGATCAAATCATCCCCGCACGTTTTTTAAAAGCAACTGATAAAAAAGGCTTTGGCGATAATGTTTTTCGAGATTGGCGTTTTGATAAACTCGGAAATCCAGTTTCAAATTTCTCACTTAACACTCCTTTATACTCTGGAAGCATTTTGATTGCAGGCGATAATTTTGGTTGTGGCTCGAGTCGTGAACATGCGGCATGGGCATTGGTAGGCTTTGGATTTAAAGTTATTGTATCTAGTTTTTTTGCCGATATTTTTAAAGGGAATGCCTTAAATAATGGCTTGTTGCCCGTTCAAGTTTCAGAAGGGTTTTTGAACCAGCTATTTGCGGCGATTGAAACCGATGCAACTACGCAGTTTGAGGTGAATTTAGAAACACAAACGATCCGCATCAAAGGAACCGACCTCAGTGAAAGTTTTGAAATTGATCCTTACAAAAAAACTTGTATGATTAATGGCTACGATGACATTGATTATTTATTAAGCAAAAAAGAACTTATAGAAGCATTTGAGCTTCAAAAAACCTATTGATATGAACTTAAAAATCGCTGTATTATCAGGAGACGGTATTGGTCCAGAAGTCACGGATCAAGCTGTAAAAGTATTAAAAGCCATTGCAGTCAATTTTGACCATAATTTCAAATTTACGCCAGCACCCGTTGGTGCTATTGCTATTGACCAAGTTGGTGATCCACTTCCAGAAAGCACACTTGACATTTGTAAAGCCAACGACACTATTTTGTTTGGCGCCATTGGTCATCCAAAATACGATAATGACCCTTCGGCAAAAGTACGTCCAGAACAAGGGCTTCTTAAGCTTCGTAAAGAATTAGGATTATATGCAAATGTAAGGCCCGTAAAAGCCTACGAGACCCTTCTCAGTAAATCGCCTTTAAAAAAGGATCGAATTCAGGGGACGGACATCAGTATCTATAGAGAATTAACTGGTGGTATTTATTTTGGCGAAAAGAAACTCAGCGCCGATGGCAACACGGCTTCAGATTTGTGTGAGTACTCCCGTTATGAGATCGAACGTATCGCACGTTTGGCCTTTGTGGCAGCAAAATCGCGACGTCAAAAGGTAACTTTAATAGACAAAGCAAATGTCCTAGAAACGTCTCGTTTGTGGCGTAAGGTTGTTGGTGAACTGGCCAAAGACTACCCAGAAATTGAATTGGATTTCTTGTTTGTAGATAATGCTGCCATGCAAATGATTTTGAACCCCACACAGTTTGATGTGATTTTGACCGAAAACTTGTTTGGCGATGTCATTAGCGATGAAGCGAGTGTTATTGGAGGCTCTATTGGTTTATTGGCTTCAGCCTCTGTTGGTGATGTACATTCCATGTTTGAGCCCATTCATGGGTCGTATCCGCAAGCGGAGGGCAAAGGGATTGCAAATCCAATAGCGTCTATATTATCTGCCGCCATGTTGTTGGATCATTTTGAGCTTTTTAAAGAAGCTGAATTGATACGAACCGCAGTTGAGAAATCCTTGCAACTCCACATTACAACGCCAGATTTGAATACAAAATTTGACAATATCACAACTTCTAAAGTCGGTGATTTTATCGAAGATTACATTAACAATCCAGACGATTCCAACCTGAATTTCACAAATATGCATTTGGGACAATCCACGATTATTTAAGATGTTAGCAGTCTCTAACGGCTGACAATAAATTTATTAATAAAACCCCTGTAAGGCCCTCTTTTACAGGGGTTTTTTGTGCAAAATTCTGAAAGGGTTATGCTCTTGAAATTTATTTGTTTCAAAAAGCAAGTCATTAACCATCAGCTATTTAACTTTAAGTTTTGACGCTTTTTTTTGGGAAACTTAAAAAAATATTTTAAGTTTGAATAATGACGACCCCAAATCTAAATCTTCAAAAGTCATTGAACCGAAGTTTTAGATGTTGTTTTATTGAATTAGGTATTGGAAAGGTTCTGGTATCTGTCTTGGCCCGCTGCGCAAAGTCTCCCGACTTAGCGCCACCAAAAAAAGTATAAAATGAAATGGAAATTGTGAAGTGTTAAAATAAATTTTAAACTTGAAAATAACGAGAGTTATATAAACTCAAAGTCAGAGAATTTCCTCCGCTGGTGAGCGAAATCAAAGATTCGACTAAGTCAATCCATTCGCGTTCCAAATAAATTTTGTAAACTACACAAAGGAATTCATGTGTCAGCCTTTAGATTAGCAAATAGACGTAATCACTTAAACGCATAAAAAAAAGCCTCGCAATGCGAGGCTTTTTAGTTTTACTTATTCAAGATCAATTCTTGATGATTGATCGATTCTTGGTGCACTGCTTTAAACAGCTTGAGGATAAACTCTTCGCTCAAGTTGTGTTGTTCGCCTTCAAGGACCATTTTACCTAAAATCTCGTTCCAACGTTTGCTTTGTAGCACCGCTACATTTTCTTGTTTTTTAAGCGTCCCAATACTTTCGGCAACTTTCATACGCTTTCCTAAAGTTTCGAGCAATTGATTGTCCATCACATCAATTTGTGCGCGTAACGTTTTAAGCTGATCATTATAGGCTGCTTCTGGAGTTGACTCTTTTCTGATTTTCAAATCTTTCATGATTTGAACCAATGACGCTGGCGTCACTTGTTGTGCTGCGTCACTCCAGGCGTTATCAGGATCAAAATGGGTTTCGATCATTAACCCATCAAAATTTAAATCTAATGCCGTTTGAGAGACATCAAAAATCATATCACGATTCCCTGTAATATGCGAAGGATCGTTAATTAATGGCAGGTCTGGAAACTTTGTTTGCAGTTCAATCGCCATTTGCCATTCTGGTGTGTTTCTGTATTTTGTTTTTTCATAGGATGAAAATCCTCTGTGAATCACCCCTAAGTTTTTAATATCTGCTGTTGCCAAACGCTCAACTGCGCCTAACCATAAGGCTAAATCTGGATTGACAGGGTTTTTAACAAGTACAATTTTATCCGTGCCTTTTAGGGCATCAGCAATTTCTTGTATAATAAAGGGGCTCACAGTAGAGCGTGCACCGATCCATAATAAATCAATATCATGTTCTAAAGCCAATTCGACGTGGGCTCTATTGGCAACTTCAGTAGCCGTTTTTAAACCGGTTTCTGCCTTGACCTTTTGTAGCCATTTTAGACCCAATGCCCCAACGCCTTCAAAATTCCCAGGACGTGTTCTCGGTTTCCAAATTCCTGCACGGTAATAGCTTACATCTGTGTCTTTAAGCTCATGTGCAATTCGCAATACTTGTTCTTCAGTCTCGGCACTACATGGCCCAGCGATCACTAAAGGGTGGTCTAGATTTAATTCCGTTAACCAATTTCCTAGTTCTTTTTTGTTTTCCATTTTTTGTTATTATTAAGCAATTCCTTTTAATATTTGTTTTATATGATTTGTGTTTTTCATTTCGTTGTATACCGCTTCAAAATCGTCTTGCTCCATATAGGCTTTAAACTGATTTAAATTTTGAATGTATTCGGTCAGTGTTTCAATAACATTGATTTTGTTTTGTTCAAAAATTGGGGTCCACATATCGGGCGAACTTTTGGCGAGTCGTACTGTAGATTCAAATCCACTACCGGCCATATCAAAAATATCACGCTCGTTTTTTTCTTTATCAATTACTGTTTTTCCTAACATAAAAGAGCTGATATGCGACAAATGCGATACGTAGGCAATATGTTTATCATGGTCTTTAGCTGGCATAAAACGAAGGCGCATACCCATCGTTTTAAAAAGTGCTAATACGACTTTACTCAAGGTTGGCAAGGTAATGTCTAGCTCACAAATGATGTTTGTTTTATTCTTAAACAATCCACTAATCGCTGCTGAAGGGCCTGAAAATTCAGTTCCTGCAATAGGGTGTGTTGCTAGAAAATTGACGCGTCTTGGATGAGTGGAAACGGCCTTACATATCGCTTCTTTGGTAGAGCCCATATCAATAACCACTGTGTGATCGGATATTGAATCCAAAACTTCTGGTAACACCTTTATGGCAGCATTTACGGGGATAGCTAATACGACTAGATCCGCATCCGCCAAATGGCTCATGTGACCTATTTGATCTATAATTCCTAGCGCTAAGGCTGCTGATAAATGGGTCTCATTTAGATCGATTCCAGAAATACAAACCCCTGGAATGTGCTGCTTCAAATCCAAAGCAAAACTTCCGCCTATTAACCCAACTCCTATGATGCTTACCTGTTTCATATGACGCGTTGTATTGCCGATTCAATATGTTCTTTTGCTGCACATAATGAAAACCGAATGTAGCCTTCGCCATTGCTGCCAAAAATGGTTCCTGGTGCAATAAATATATGATGCTCTTGCAGTACCTTGTCTATAAATGCTTCTGAATGGAGTCCCGCTGGTAATTTTGCCCATACAAACATGCCTGAAGTGGTGGTTTCAAACGTGCAGTTGAGCGCCGTAGCGAGTTGCCATACAAGCTCCCGACGTTCTGAATAAATTTTATTTAAGTCTGTAAACCAATGTTTTGAACTGTTTAACGCTTCGATAGCGCCTTTTTGAATGCCATAAAACATCCCTGAATCCATATTACTTTTAACTTTAATCACATTGTTTAAATGTTCTGCAGCACCTGTTAACATGCCCACTCGCCAACCGGCCATATTAAAAGTTTTACTCAAAGAATTCAGCTCTAAACAGACCTCTTTTGCCCCTTCAATATTAAAAATACTTGAGGGCTGGTCATTTAAAATGAAACTATATGGATTGTCATTAATAAGTAAAATATGGTGTGTTTTTGCAAAATCAACTAAGGCTTTTAATGTCTTTTCATTTCCTAAGGTTCCTGTTGGCATATGTGGATAATTAACCCACATGATCTTCACCTTAGACAGATCCATCGCTTCAAGAACGGCTAAATCTGGCTGCCAATTGGAGCTTGCTTTTAAATCGTAAAAAACCGGCGTTGCACCCACCAATTTTGTCACAGATGTATACGTTGGATAGCCCGGATTTGGGATTAAAACGGCATCACCTTCATTGAGATATGCCATTGAAATGTGCATGATTCCTTCTTTACTCCCAATTAGAGGGAGGACTTCATTATCAGGGTTGAGAGCTACATTATAATGGGTTTGATAAAAATCTGCCATTGCCGACCGCAGTTCTGGCAACCCTTGATAGCTTTGATATTTATGGGCTGTAGGATCCAAAAAACTCGCCGTAATTGCAGCTAAAACAGTTTTTGGCGGTGCCAAATCTGGACTACCGATTCCTAAATTAATGATAGGAGCCCCAGCAGTTTTCATGGCATTGACCTCTCTTAATTTTTTAGAAAAGTAGTATTCTTCAACGGTATGTAAACGATTGGCAGTGACCATTATTTTTTTGCGTTTTTATATTCGCCTAATATTTTAAATTCTTCGGCCATGATTTTCATAATGGCTTTTCCTTTTTCGTAATCAGAAAAATCCTCAAAAGTAATGTCCACAAAAAAGGCATATTTCCAAGGGGTATCAATTTTTGGTAGCGATTGGATTTTGGTTAAATTCAAATTACAATCGCTCATCACATTGAGCATAGTCGCTAAACTTCCACGTTTGTGATCCAATAAAAATTTCACAGAGGCTTTGTTAATTAGAGAGGTTTGTTGTTCGATTTGATTTCTTTCTACAATAACAAATCGGGTTTCGTTATGCTTAATGGTTTGAATACTTTCTGCAAGAATGTTGAGCTCAAATAGTTGAGCAGCTTGTTCACTCGCAATGGCTGCAACCCCTTTAAGTTTAGCTTTTGAAATGCGTTGGGCAACCTCAGCCGTATCTGTATCTTCAATTAATTTTATATGAGGGTACTGCTTAAAAAATTCTTTACACTGCAATAACGCCATTGGATGTGAAAACACTTCGTTTATATCCGCAATAGACTGTCCTTCTAGCGCCATCAAATTGTGTTGAATCTCTAAAAAATATTCTCCAGTAATATGTAAATTCTGATCATCGATATGAGCATAATTTGGAATAATAGAACCCGCAATTGAATTCTCTAACGCCATAACAGCCACATCGGAAGTTTTGGAGATCAGGCTCTGAACCACTTCTCCAAATGACAGATAGGGTTGCACCACAACAGCGTCCTCAAAATACGTTTGAGAAACGATGTGATGGAACGATCCTTCTATTCCTTGTATGGCTACTTTTTTTGTCATAAAAAAAAATCCCGATATTTACATCGAGACTTATATTTAAAATTTATATTGATAAATTATATACACAGGGCC
>Ga0209533_1000160_pt1 | contig 61611 bp, 61 predicted proteins | sample COG_04_FD_184748 | JGI IMG/M metagenome (GOLD analysis project Ga0209533, IMG submission 184748) | Pelagic Microbial community sample from North Sea - COGITO 998_met_04 (SPAdes) (version 2) | ecosystem: Environmental > Aquatic > Marine > Neritic zone/Coastal water | place: Helgoland, sampling...
TTTGTAGAAGATCATAATAATGAATATCCTGATGATAATAATGAATATCCTGTAGAATATCCTGTAGAATATGATAATAATTTATATCCTATAGAATATGGATATGATAATAATGAATATAACTAAAAATATATTATATATATAAATATAATATATTTTATATATATGACATATTTATTATCAAAATATGATTTACGAAATATAATTAAAATATATAAAAATTATGAAGAAAATGAAATAAAATTTTTTATTAAAGACACTAGTAAATTAGAAAATAATGTTTTGAGGAAAAGTTTACAAATTTTAATTAATAATGTTCATAACCCATTTGATTATTTACAATCGTGTTACGTTAAATATGTTTTATTTTCAGGTGGTAGAAAAAAAAAATCAAAAAAAAAAAGTCCTAGAAAAAAAGGAAGTCCTAGAAAAAAAAAAAGTTCTAGAAAAGGAAGTCCTAGAAAAAAAAGAAGTTCTAGAAAAGGAAGTTCTAGAAAAGGAAGTCCAAGAAGAAGAAGTCCAAGAAGTAATAGTCCTAGAAGTAATAGTCCTAGAAGAAGAAGTCCAAAAAGTAATAGTCCTAGAAGTAATAGTCCTAGAAGAAGAAGTCCAAGAAGTAATAGTCCTAGAAGTAATAGTCCTAGAAGAAGAAGTCCAAGAAGTAATAGTCCTAGAAGTAATAGTCCTAGAAGAGAAAGTCCTAGAAGAGAAAGTCCTAGAAGAGAAAGTCCTAGAAGAGAAAGTCCTAGAAGAGAAAGTCCTAGAAGAAGTAATAATCCTAGAAGTAATAGTCCTAGAAGAAGTAATAATCCTAGAAGAGGAATTCCAAGAAAAGAAAGTCCTGAAAGAATGAAAGAAAGTTATTCTGATGATTCAGAAGATGAAATAAATAAAATATATCGTAAATCATTAAATAAGGAACAAGATGTAGAGTTAAAAAAAATTATTAAAGGGTTAGAGGAAGATGTTGCAATGAAAATTGGTCATATAGAAGAAGGTAAAGATACAGGATTAGAATTTGATATTAAAGAAGAAATTAAACAACAAATGTTAAAAGAAATGCGAATGGAAGTGAAAAGGAAAGTATCAGAATATTTAACTAAAATGATTGCAACTAAAGTTAAAGATAATATTAATTATGAAGAGTCGTCCGTATTTCAAGACACCGTTCCACCATTTTATCATCCGGGCATTGTTTTACCATAAATTTAAATTAAATTTAATAAATTTAAATTTAATTTAATTAATTTTAAATTTATTTAGTAATTATAGAAATTGTACTTTTACCACTTCTTTTACGTCTTTTTGGTTTGCCGTCTGATCCTAATGTAATACTTGCAGATTCTATTTTATCTGAACTATTACTTGATTCATTACTTTCTGATCTTATACTAACTCTTTCTTCAGTAGAATCATTTAATTCATTTAATACTTTATCTGCTTTAATGGCAGCATTCTGAGCTTTAATTCTATTTAATATATTATTCAAATTACCTTGATTGGGTTCATTATCTTGTTTTTTATTAGATGTTTTATTAGATGTTTTATTATTATTCATTTTGTTTATTTGTTCTTGAATTTGTTGATTATTATTAGTTACTTCGTCTTGAGTTTTTTTTAATTCTGTAAACCTAGATTGTTGCATTTTTAATTTTTGCATTTGTTCATACATTTTTTGTTGTGTATCTTCTTGAGTTTCTTTTTCTTTTCCTTGATTAGATATATTTGTATTAATTGCTCCTTGTAATTTAGATAATAAATCAGGATTACTTTGTAAAACTGTATCTAACCCCGGCAATGATTCTGCCATTTTTTTAGATGCATGGAATGATGCTGCACTGGCTGAAACCATTAATAAAAGTTTAATTTCAGGTTCCATTTGCTTACCACTTCCTTTATATTTTTGATATAATTCTCCAAATACTGAATTATAAGAATCTTTATTTAATTCCATTTGCTCAGACCAACCTTTTAATTTTAAACTAAATGGGTCATAACTTTCATTCATAAATTCTAATGCAGTAATTGCATTTACCATAAAATTTTTACCCAATTCTACAGCATCGGTTTTTTTTTGATAATTATTCCAATAATCAACTTCAAAACACATTTCGTCATAATTTGAATTAAGATTATAATCTTTTGTTAGTGTTATACCTGTTCTTTTAATAGATAAAAGTTCTGCAAATTTTTCCATTTTTTTGAATCTTCTAGTATTTTTATCAAGCATGTGAAATGGCACATCTTCCATTTGATTTAATTCATTCATTGATGGAATTTTTTTTTTATCAGTTTCACTTGTTTTATTAATTTCACTTGTTTTATTAATTTCACTATTTTTATTAATTTCACTATTTTTTATATAATCGTGAACTGATTTTTTTTTAATAAAATCATTTTGTTCATGTTTATTTAACTGAGTAAAATTTCTATCATTATTGCCCTCATTATAAAAATTTGGTGAATTTTCATTTGTAAAATTATCAGTATCTTCGGAAATAATATTATCATCATCATCATCATCATCATCATCAGCGTCTTCAACAATATTAGATTCTGAAACAGATTTGCCATCTTCATTATTTTCATCGAATGATGGCAAAGCAAGAGCATCTACTAAATTCGGCATTAATTTTAGTTTTGAATTATCTGCTAACATTTCAAAATGTAAATCAGTATCAGTAGATAATGTAAATTTTTTAGTTTGATTATTTTCCATATTATTAATCTAATATAGAAACTTATATATATATATATACGCAAATTTTTTTATATATTATTTTATTTATTTATTTAAGTTTCGAAATTATAATCATCAACAAAATTTAAGGGTTTTGGAATTTTAGAAACAGAATTTAAAATATCAGTATATAATTTACTTTTAGAGATATCACTTACATTATTTAGAGATATTGTTGAATCCAAGTTATTGTCTTTAGATTTAATATTAGGAGATGAATTATTTATTTGAATATTAGGAGATAAATTATTTTGTTCAAATTCAGGTTGTAATTTTAATTCTACTAGGTTTTTTTCAAATAATCCTAAAATATAAAATATAGCAGTTATCAAAATAATCAATGATAGCCAAAATAAAAAAAGCCTATAATAATTTGGTTTATTTCTATTTCTATTTGTTTTTTTATATTCATTTATTTTATTATTTAAATAATTTATAAAATAAATAATCATTATATTATAAAATAAATTATTTTTATAATATATAATGACATTCTATGAAAATCCTATGATTGGATGGTTTTTAAAAAAAAAAATTAAAAAAATTATTGTTGTTTTTATATTATCTTTATTTATTTATTTATTATTCTTTCGTCATTTTAACCATTCTATAAGTTATGGATGTTTAACACCTAACTGTTATGCAACACCATGTACTGGTTATGATTGCAGAGCATCTGCATGCCAAGCAAATAATTGTAAAGGTGGCGATTGTATAGGTGAAAATTGCGAAGCGGGTGATTGTAAAGGAGTTGGCTGTAGGGCAGGTGATTGTTATGGAATATATTGTACACCTGGTGATTGTATTGATCCTGAATGCCAAGGGGAACGAAAATTAAAAAACCAATGTACACCATTTTGTTCAAAAGGAAAATCTTATTCAATTCCCAGAAGTATTTTATATCCATATACAAAAAAATTACCAAAAAATTCATTTTTAAATCCTGATTATTGTAATTATAATAAAAGAAGTAATATATTTACAAGTGATAGATATATTAATAATTTTAAAGTTGATTATATTAATCTTTATACATCTGGTAATGTTAAATATGAAGATTATAAATATCCTGAAAATTTACAAACTGGAAAAACATATATTTTAACAAATGATCTGAATTTTATAGATACTACACCTAATGTTTATAAAAATGATAAATGTGAATGGGCAACTAAATTTAAAGAAATCCAAATAAATTCAGATTTTATGCCTTTTTATAATATTAAAAAACAGGATACTACCTGGAAATTTAAAAGTTATTTAGCAGAACCATTTGATGATTCTGGTGAAGTTAGTTCATGTGAACCAAGTAAAACTCATGAAATGAAAGTATATATGATATATAGTGTTATTAATCAAATTAATCAAATAAATTCTAAACAAATATCACAATTTAATAAAAATTTTGAAATTGATGAAATTTATGGAGAAAAAATAAATACTAAATGTAATTTTTGTAATAAAAATGGATATCAATATTTAGATATTACATCACATCCTACTAATATGGATAATTCTATTATTCCATGTTTAATTCGATCATATAATCTAGAACCAATTAAAAAATCATGGGGAGAGGTTTATGGACATAAAGTATCTGGATTTCAAAAATTTGCTAAATTTAGTGAAGAATATAATAAATTTATTTTAGATAATGTAAATAAATTAAATACATTTCGGGACCATCATTTATGGACGTATACTACAACTATAGGAAATGAACAAATATATAGTTGTTATTGGTGTCGACAACAAGTAAGAGTAAAATATTTATCTTTACCAAGATATAGAAATAGAAATAATGATTTAGTTTTATCGAATTGTTCAACAACTAATGATAATAATCATTATATGTATGATTTAATAGATAATAATAATACAGTTTATCAAAAATGTCTAAAATGTGAAAAAAAAAGTTATCCATATGAACAAAATAATATATGATCAAAAATATATATATTATTTTCTAAATAATATATAAATGTATTGCTCAATTCAAGATGCATGGGATAATAAAAATTCTGTAGCAAATCTTACAAAAAGATATAAAGAAAATTTTAGCCAAAATATGGATAATGAATTGTCATCTTATAAAATTAATAATAATCAAATACAAGATTCTGAATCCAATAAAGTTAATTTTGAAAAACGAAAAGATGCTAGACATAACAAAAATAATACTATAGTCTATAACCAAAAAATTCATGCAGAAGAATCTGATGAAATACAAACAGAAGATATTTTATTACAAAGTGAAGAACCACAAACAGTTATAGCTAAAAAGGTGTATCAGAAAGATAACAATAACTTTGACCTTACTGGTACGGCTCCACCTATAATTAAAAAAAATAAAAATATTAAAAAAAATATTACAGATTATGAAGATGACAAACTGGCAGAATGTAAAAAAATGGTAAGTAAAGTACTAAGTTGTCCAATGTGCAGAAAATTAATTGAATCAAAACTTCAAAATAATTTTAATCCATTTGCTAATCTCATTAACAGCCAAACAAGAGAAATAATGATATTAATATTAATTGGTCTTATTATAATGATACTCATCGATTTATTTATTAGAATATCAAAATAAATAAATATAAACAATCCCATATTAGAAAAACTACATCATCAACAAACATTAAAACAAATCTATTTAACCAAAATATAGAATTTATTATACACCATATTAACAGCACAGAAGTATATGATTACAGCAATATTCTTCATTTTTAATTATTATAAAGAAATATAAACAAATTGAAATAATAAATTAACGATTACAATTATCGAGAATAGTAATCGTTAAATATACTAATGCTCTTCGAATTACATCATAGAATTTTTATAATATATAATAATTATATATTATAAAAAGTAAGAAAACTATATTTTTATTCCCAACTAATAAATAGAATATTCGGTTCTAAAAAATTTGCTTTAAAACCATGTTTTTCTAATTTTTTAATTAAAAAATCAGAAGATTCTTTTAATTCATAAGTAGGAAAACCTAATATAAATAATGGAATTTCAAACCATGTTGATTTTTGTTTTGTTTTTGCTATTAATAAAATTTTATTATTTATTAGACCTAAAATCTTAATAAAACCTTTTGTTTTTAATTTATTCCGATCTTCTTCATCTTTTTTTAATTTTTTGACATCTATCATTATTAATAGAAATAAAATTAAATTAAATTTAATTTCTATTTAAGTAAATAAATTATATTTATAATAATAATGCCAATTTTAAAAAATCTTGTAATAAGTGGAGGTGGAACTAATGGTATCGGATTTATAGGAATATTAAAATACCTATCAGAAAAAAATTTATTTAAAAATATTGAACATTATATTGGTACTTCAGCTGGTGCTATGTTATGTTATTTTTTAAGTATAGGTTTCAATTGGAGGGAATTATATGAATTTGCATATCATTTTAATTTTACCAAATTAATTAATGATATAAATTTAGATAGTTTTTTAGAAAAATTTGGATTTGAAGATACAAGTAAATTATTTTATATTCTAAAAAGATTATCTGAATCTAAAAATATTAGTCCAGATATAACATTTAAAGAACATTATGAAAAAACAAAAATAAAATTAACAATAACTGGTACTTGTATTAGTAATTATAAACTTTATTATTTTAATTATGAAACATATCCAGATATGAAAATATTATTAGCATTACGTATTAGTGCATGTATTCCATTAGTGTTTACACCCATAATTTTTGAAGATAAATTATGGGTAGATGGTGGGATAACTGAGAATTATCCCATAGGTTATTGTAAAAATATTGAAAATACATTAGGTATATCAATATTTGATAATTGTATAGATAAATGTTCTAATACACCCACAGATTTATCTGAATATTTAACACAAGTATTTAAATGTTTAATTTATTCAGAAAGCTTAAAAAATATAAATAATTTTGAAGAAAATACAATTAAATTTTCATATGATCTTGGATTATTTTCTAATTTTGATATTAACAAAGAAAGTATTGAAAAAATGTTTAATATAGGTTATGATTGTGCTACTAATGACTGTAAAAAAATTATGAAATTTATTAATAATGACGATGAAGATATTAATGATGACGATGAAGATATTAATGACGAATTAAGTCAATCTGAAAGTGAAAAAATACATAAAATTATTAAAGATGTTGAAAATATAGCTGATAATAAAAATAATGTTGAAGATTTAAATTCTCAAAATTCAACTTCAGATTCAACTTCAGATATTGAAAATATTAATGATATTATTAATATTGTTGATACGTCTTAATAGAAAAAATTAACTGAAGATATAAATTGTTGATAGTTCTTAAGAAAAATAATTTGATGTTAAATTATTTGAATATTCATTCATTTTATTAATATTATTTTGAGTATCTTCAGATGATATATAATTATGATTACTATAATTATTTGATACATTTATAGGTAAATTATTAGTAAATGCGGTATCTAATGAACTATAAGAATTTGTAGATATTGTATTTTCTGAATATAAATTAAATTCGTTAATAGGTGCATATTGAGTAATTGATAAATTATCGTTATCTTTGATAATTAATTCAGTATTAATTGTTTTATCAGAAGAATCAATAAACATATCATTAAAATCTTCTTTATTGATATGTTTTTTTTGTACAATGGTTTTATATTCTTGATCAAAATTATTTCTTGAAAATTTTAAGTTTTGCAATTTTTTTATTAATTCAGAATTACCAATTGGATCTGTTTCTGAATTGTTATAATTATGTTTTTTATTTAGTTCATTTTCTAAAATTTTAAATTTAGAAATTGCTTCTTTTTCATTCTTAGGAAAATAATCTAAATTATCGATTTTATTATATTTTAAAGAATCAAAATTATTAGAATTTAGATATTCTTTTCTTTTTTTATTATAACTTTTTTTTAAATTTTCATTTTTTAAAATTGTGTATGCAAAATTTACTAATTCAAATGAATCTGTTTCTCCTGGATTTTTATCAGGATGTAATCTTAATACTAAATTTTTATAAGCTTTTTTTATTTTTTTATCAGAACATAATTTAGAAATATCTAAAATTTCATATAAATCTAAATGAGCAATATTTTCAATATCATTTTCATTCATTATTTTATATAATATTATTTTATATAATATTATATAAAATTATCTGCAATAAAAATTTAAATAAAATTATCTGCAATAATATAATGGAAAATAAAAAATTATATTATTCTTTATTTTATGCTATAATTGGTAATGTTATAGGATATAGTAATGGAATAAAAAATTTTAATGAGGATATGCGTATTCAAAATATGACACATGCAAAACATTTATCGAATATCACATTACACCATATATTTAATTTTATTGCATTCGGAGGATATTCTAATTACCCTATAAAAAAATTCACATCATCAGGAAATGTTATATTATTATTAGCAGTTTTTGATGCTATAAAAAAATCATTAAATAAATCTAATAATTATATTATTAAAGAAGTTGAAAAACAATTAATTTCTTATTATAAAAAATATAAATTAAATAGAGATAATGAAACATATTATTATGACAAACAGACAATTAAATCACTAGAAAGATTATATAAAAAAAATTTAAATTGGAATAACTTTCACTATAGTGAAAATGCAATTGGTAATACAGCAAGTATAAGATCTATACCAATTGGACTTTTTTATTATGGTAAAAAAAATAGAGATAAATTATTAGAAATTAGTATTCAAACTTCTAGAATTACACATAATAATCCTACTGGATATTTAGGAGGTTTTGCATCCGCATTATTTACAGCTTTAGCTATGGAAAAAATTAATCCTACAGAATGGATTGAAGAACTATTAAGTTTTTTTTCTAATGGTAAAATAAAAAATTTTATAAAAACAAATATTGCTAATAAATTTAAAAATGAACTTAAATACCATTATAATGATATTGATAATTTTTTTTTTTTATTAATGAAATATAGAGAATGGAGATTCGAATTTGTAAACAAAAAATATATATTTATTCCTGCTAGTAACGACGGTCAGCAATTTATTAAAGTTTTGGATTTCAGAAATTTTTTATTTTTTCAAAAATTTAGTACACATGGATATTATAATCCTGGATCCAATGGTTTAGATTCTCTTTTAATTGCATATGATTCTATTTTAGAATGTGACGGTAATTTCGAGAAATTAATTTATTATTCTATGTTACATGCTGGAGATAGTGATGCAACTGGATGTATAGCAGCTGCTTTATTTGGCGCATATTATGAAAATGTTAATTTACCACATAATTTAACTCTTATTGATTTACAAGATCAATTAGACGATATTACTAATAATTAAGATTTGATTCAATAAACTTTTTCATATCTTCAAGTGATCTATCGCCATTATAATCAACTATTTTATTACCATGCATTAATTTTATAGTAGGATATCCATATATTTCATATCTTTTACATAATTCAGAATTATCTTCTAAATCACATTTTAAATCTATTATTTCTATATCTTTATTTGACATTTCTTTAATTAATTCATTCCATGTTGGAGTTAGTTCTTTTGACCAATAACACCAAGTTGTATTAAAATTAATAAATTTTGGAGTAGAATTTTTATTATCAAAATGTGCTAATATTGGTTTTGTTTTTTGTAAAAACATTTTTTGTATAAATAATACAATAACTAAAACGGCTAAAACAATTATCATCAGATTTTTTTGATTTAATTTTATCATTAATTTAATTAAGAAAAAAAAGTATAGTTTTCTGTAATTTATTTTCTATACATATTATATAATGTATAATTTTTCAATCGAAGAAAATGAAATTAAAATTAATATGAAGTTTTTAGGTGGCGCAGCATCATCACCTGCTATAGATAAGGAATTATTTGACAATTTGGTGCGTCTTTTCAATGACGCACCAAAAGATGTTAATATAGTAGATCTAATCCCTATTTTAACTGAAATTAAGTTAAAACTTGAGGATCCCGATAAATCAAAATATCAAGTTGTAATGAAAGAAATGGAAAAAAGGTATGCTACAGAATTCGCAGCAGCAGCAGCTGCACCAGCAGCTGCACCAGCAGTAGCAGCAGCAGCAGCAGCAGCGCGAGAAAGAGCAGCAGATTTAAATGGTGGCGTAGGGGGATTTTTAATAGGAGGTGGAAATTCCATTCTAAGTAAAGTTCTAGTTTTTATGGGAATAAGCTCTCGTACTTTGCTTGATATCCAAAATAATGAGATACGAAGAGCTGCAGAGTGGATGCTAGAACATACTAGAAAAAGTATACAGAATGACGGTGAATGGGACGTTTCTGAATTAACAGGCTCCGAATATAAAAAAACTACTAGAAGAAATAACAACAACATGCTTGAAATACTAGACCCTGGCAATAATAAAGATTATATATCAATAAATGAATACTATAAACGTAGTGTATCAGACGCACGCGGGAATGTTACTGATCCCGATGCATTAGGATGTTTTGAATCTAAAGTAAGTCCTGTATTAGATAAGGAGAACGAGAATTGCCTTGACGCTCTAGGAGACACAGGACTCTGGAAACAGAGCACCGACCAGGTGCAAAAAATGTCACCCGTGATGGTTTTTAATATTATAAAAAGTTTAGGATTTGAAGGAGAAGTCAAAGATAATAAAATCAGATGCCAAACTTATACATCATGGGAAAATAATTTATCTGATGACAAGAAAACAAAATTACAAAAAGTCCTAAAAAATAAAGATTTTATTAATAAATTAATTGGATATTTAAATGCAAATTCCAGCATCTTAAATGAGAGTCAAACTCGTAATACATCAACAGACCCAGATTATGATGATAAAGGAGTACCTCGCGCAAGATTTAATAATGTACCTCTTTATAATTTTGATAATTTAAGACATGAAGTAGATCAAGGAATGAATCATATTAAAGTAAGACTTGGTGGTATAATGGGATCTGTTGGTTATGCTCCTTTAACATTCAAACTGTTTGGTGGTGGTCAAATATCATTACCTTTAATACCTAATAGTGTAAGACCAGTTGAAAACATACCAACATATTCAAAACAACTAAGAGCTTTATATAATGGATATATAAAAAGATTGGAGAAAATGAATAAAACGTTATCACAGCTCAACAAAGATCAAATTGAAACAGTTTTTAAAAGTTTAGAAGAGAAAGAAGAACAAGCAAAAAAATTAATAGGTATGTTCGATTCTTATGCACTTGAACAACAATTAAATCCTAATAATAGATCACAAACAATTTCTAAAGAAGATCTAACAAATGCTTATGAGAACGTACAAAAAGTGCTAGCTAAATTAAATAAACGATCAGTTAGTATGATTGATATAATAAAAGTTATGGATAAAGCAACATTCGATTCAGAAGTTTCTAGTCCTGGTATTGCATTAAGTATTGGAGCAACATAAAAATAAATTAAATATTATTATTAAATTAATATATATAATTTTAATATTATATATATTAATGAGTATTGATTCAAATTACTATCCTATTATTGGATTTTTTACTAATAACACAAATGATATTAGACCTCTTGAATTTTATTCTTCATATAATAAAAATTTTGATTCATTATATAATAAAAATAATGAAAAAAAATATATAAAATATGAATATTTTGAATTATTTATTGATGGATTTTTTTTTCTAGAGAAAATGAGAGAAATAGTAGAAAAGAAAGATTTAATGGGTAATAATAATAGTGGAAATTATTTATTAAATAAATGGTTATATGATTTTATAATTATACCAGAAAAAAAAAAATATTCTATTTTTATACACGATGATTTTGTTTCTGAACCATATGATAAATTTCATAAAATTATAAAAAAAAATATAGATAAAAATCCAGATGGCACTGAGATTGATTTAGATTCAATTGATGGAATTTTTAAACTTAATATTTTACAAATAATTGAAAATATAATAAATGAATTAGAAAATGTATTTTTATCTAAATTTGATGGATATATAGATAAAAATAATTCATCATTTATTGATTTTGATAAAAAATCTGGTATAAAAGAATTTATATTAAAGATGAATCGATCTATTAGATTAGATAATAATTTAATAAAACGAATAGATCGGAAGAATAACAAAATTGTATCAGAAGTTCATGAAAAATTAAATTATAAATACAAAATTTTTTCATATGAAAAGAAAATAGATTATCATAATACAAATGCAAATCTAGATTTAGATTTAGAAAGTAGTTCTAAAACACATAATTGTTTTAGAACATATTTAAATATTGATTATAATGAATGTAATAAAATAATAGATAATGTTATTAAAGAAGATGGATATTCCACAAAATCAAGAGAGTTTTTTAGGAAAGATAAAAATTTCAGAATTTTCAGTGCGGGACATCAATATGATATTGGAGTTGATTTTAATATTATAAAAATAAAAGAATTATTAAATAAATTACAATTTAGAATAAAAATAAGATATATTAGTTCTTTTGATAAAAGTATTTTAAATTATAAAAAATTTGAAATAAAATATTATGAGAATTTTGATACATGGAAGAAACATCAAACGGTAGATTTAGTACTTAATAGCAGTGTTTATTTAAAGGATTATTTAAATACATGTATTGATTTTATTAATAAAAAGATTGTATATTTAAATAAGGATTTTAGTAAAAATAATCTAGACCCGAATACATGTGAACTAAAAAAATCTGTAGATGCCTACGATAAAGTAAAATATCGTAATGCTTCAGATATAGTGCCTGAGATGGATAGACTTCGTAACGCAGTAGAAATGACAAATTTTCGTAAAAGTAAAATTTGTATTGGAAATCCAAATGATGTGCAAGAGAGTATTAATAAATTGCTAGACGATGAAGGCAGAAAAGAACTAAAATTATATAGTACGAGTCAGTTTAGAGAATTTGCGAATAATATATATAATAAACATTTAGATATAAAAACAAATACTAAAGAACTAAAAGAACTATATACTAAAATATTGGAATTATTTGAAGATAAAGATGTTAATAAAGAAAAATTTTTAAATTATTTAAGTAAACATAAAAAATTAATGAATTCATATAAAAATGAATTTGAAGATATAATTAATTATAATTATTTAAATAAAATTGGAATTATATCTTCTTATTTTAAAAAACCAAATTTAAATAATTTACAAACTATGGTAAATATACTAAACTATTCTTATTCATTTGATAATAAACTGATAAAATTATACTAAAATTGAAATATATAAATATAAATATTATTATTTATATATTTATAATAATAATGATAAATATACCAAAAACTATAGATGATCCTTTTTATAGATATCAACGAGAAGAAATAAAAATAAGTAGTCAAAAAATAGGTATTAAAATAGATAATTTAGATATAATTTCTAAAAGTATATACCTAAAACCAAAAACAGTGATAAAACATCTGCAAAAAAAGTTAGGTTGTCAATCTAAAAATGATATTTTGTATAACAAAAATACTAATGCAATAGAACTAGAAAAATTATTAGAAGAATTAATTACAGATATAATTTGTAGTAGTTGTAATAATCCAGAAATAAAAATCAATAAAGAGAAAAAAAGATTATTAAAAAAATGTAATGCATGTGGTGGTAGTAGTATGATTGAAGAGTCATTACAAAAAATTTTATTACATGAAATTAATTAATAAATGTTAAACCCGCTAAACCATTAGTAATTCTTAAAACATTATAATTTAAATTATAAATACTTAATAAAGCAGGATTATTATATGATATTAATGATGATAATGTTAATTCTAAAACTAAATCATCAATTTTACTAAAATTACAACTACCTTTTGGCTGATAAGATTCTGGTTTAATAGAATATGAATATAAATTAATTCCTTCTTCAACAGAATTTTTATGATATAAATAACTATTTAAATAATTATAAAAATATTTATCTCTATCAACAGATCTAATTTGTCCATTTTGATATATAATAGATTTATCAATAATATTATCTCCAGAATTATTTATTTTACTTGTATAATTAAATAATTCTTTAATATGTCCATTTTTTATTTTATTAAACTGAGCAATCCAAACCAACTCTTTACAAGGATTTGTAAAACTCAACTTTATTTTTGAATGAATATTATATATTGTTCTTTCGCCAGAATACTGTAATGTAGTTATTAAATATTCATGATTTGATACTAGAAATTTTTTTCTTTCCAAATTATCTAAGTATATAAAATTTACTATTAAATGTGCATCATTTAATGATATATTAGGATATGTTAAACTATATTCTGCTTCAGATGAACTTGGCATAATATAATAACCTTTACTATTATATAACTTATAATTAGTTTTATTATTTAAACTAGAACTTTCATAATTTAAAATAGGATTAATATATTTTGTATAATATAATCTTTTTGTTTTATAATCAAAATTCTCATATATAATATTAGTGTCTGTACCGTCAATATTCTGTGTTAAAATATCACCTTTTTCAAAATGAACGGTATATTCTTCAATTTCAATATAATGAGATGGTGATGAAACCAAAACTTTTTCTAAATTATTAAATTCAATATGAATTTTTATATCACTAAGATGTAATGCAATAACTGGCAATGCTAATCCTTTATTTTTATTAAAATAAAAATTAATTGGAATATATAAGTCATATGATTTCTTACCATTTGAAAAATTATATAACTCTGGCATATGTCCAATTAATATATCTTCTGTTTTTCTATCTTGATCAACTGTTAAAATACTCCATATATTCATCCAATTTCCATATAATTTATCTATTAATTGTCCATTAATTTCTAATTCAATATAATTAATTAAAGCAAAGCCAAGTTTTTTAGACCACTTAAATTTATCAACATTATCTTCATTTAATTTTGGAATACTAGGAATTTTAATAAAAACATAAATATTTGATATTAAATCGGCTGTTTTTGCTAGAGTACAAGAGATTCTTTTACCAAAATCAGGACTAGTATTAAATAACTGTATAACAGGCTCTTGTGAGAAGTTTGTATATCTTTTATATACCATTTTAAAAAATGTAATTTCTGGATCTGCATTTAAATACAAATCTTCAAAACCAACAGATACTAATTGTATTAATCCGCCTGTCATTAATATATAATGTAAAATAATTAAATTTATTTAACTTATTTAATTATTCTATAAATGCTAATCCTGCCATACCACTCATTATTCGAAGTATATTATAACTATTTGCAAATACTAAAATCTTTTTATTTGGAAATTGTAAATAATGTTCATCTACTTCAATTTTCATTCTCGCATTACTTAACATACTGAAATTTAATGCACCAGATGGTTGATAATTATTATTATCTAAACCAAAACTATATGTATTTATACCATCTGATGGTGTTGATTGATATTTTTCATAAGGTATTATATAATTTGTATATATACCATCATATTCAATTAATTTCACATTATTTATTAAAATGTTTGTTTTTTTAATAGGATTATTACTATTTTGTGAATTATATAACGAATAATTATTTCTATCTCTTAAATACAAGTTTTTATCATGTTCTACAACCCAATAAATATCTTTAATACAATTTCTAAAATGTAGCTGTATTATATTATCTAAATTATAAAAATGTTGTATTCCATTAAATTGTGTTTGTTCAATCAAATATTCATGTCTAGCTTCAGCAAATATTTTTCTTTCTGTTTCATCTAAATATATATAATTTACAATTACTTCCATTTTCAAATCTGAATTTAATATAGATTTTGTTCCAATTTCTTTTCTAACTAAATGATCTAATTTATTAACATTTAATTTTAAATAAATATCTGTATGTGGTAATGCTATTATTGGTATATTCAAACCTGAATATCTACAAAACCAAAACTTTAAGGGAATTATTAATTTTTTAGATGGTTTAACTTCATTATTTAATTCTGTTAAATCTTTAGTATTACCTATCATTTTTTCTAATAATTCTTTTTGATCATATGTATTATTTAATTCATGCCAAATATTTATCCAATCACAATATTGTCTATCTATTAATAAATCATTAAAATATAATTCAACTATATTAAATATATAATTACCTAAATTACTTATCCAACTAAATTTTGGTTTTAAAGGTCTATTTATAATAACATTTTCTTCTTTCTTAAAAGATAAATAATTATTATAATTATTATCAACTTTATTTTTATAATCATTTACCAATACCCCGAATCTAGTCTTATATATATCATTTGCATCTAAATCAAAATATCCATCAATATTAAAATCGTCTAAATTTCCATCTTTTATAATATAAATGTCAGATGTATAATATAATGTATAATTTTGTTTATATTTCTTAAAAAAAAATTTAATCATTTTATCAATTATATCATTAAATTGTAAAGATTTTGTATTTATACTATCAAATAATAATTCGGTTAATTTATCACCAAAAAAATCTGGAGTTAATGTTGCTAAATGTGTTATAATATCATCAATATTTAATATATTTTTTATCATTTCATATTTAGGAGATGAATTATGTTCATAGTTTTTTAGAATTGCTAAAGATGGTTTAATATTATTTATTACAAGATCCTCAATATGATATTTTATATAATTTATTTTTTCAATAGATTGTTGTACTGTAGAATTATCATATGAATTAACAGGTTCTAATATATCTAACTTATTATTAAGAAAATCATAATAAAATCCTCCATAAAATCTCGTTTTTCTTCGTAAAAATAATTTATATTCATCTATGTACTCTAATGAATCTGGGATTTCTTTAAATGCATATACATATGTTAATTTATCATAATCAATACCAGCATCTAAAATTTCAATATATTTTATATTATCATTATCTAATTTTATAATTCCTTTTGCATATTTACCATTTCTTCCAATTAAATTAACTTTATCATGTATATTATAACTTGTGATATCCTGATTATCAGATAATAATAATTTTGTAATTCCACCTATAGTATTTATATCTATAATCTGTGATTTTATTATATTATAATTTAAAATATTATATTCATTATCTGTTACTAAACAACCTCTGATTAATTTATAACCAGATGAATATAAATGACCACTAATTCCATTAATATATGTTTCCAATGATTTAACAGATTTGTATGTAGTACCATCCGTAAAATAATAATCTTTAATTTTATTATATAATTCAGTTGTTTCTATAATCCAAATATTATTTTCAATTATTTTTTGATTAGCATCTAATAAGTTTATATATAATAATTTTTTTTGAAAATGTAATTTATAGTTTGAAGGTATATATATATGTTGAGAGTTATGAGTTAATTTCTCATATAATTGTTTATTAATAGATTGTAAATATGTATTTACATTATCTAATGTTGTATTATTTGTATTAATAAAATTATTAGTTTTATATGATAACAAATAATTTGGTAATTTATTAAATATTTGATTTAATGCAATTGTAAACACAAATTGATTCAAAAAATTATAAATTTTATTATTGGCTAATAATGTATTATTTATAAATGAATATGCTGTTTTATCTAATTCGTATTTACAAAATATATCATTTATTTTATTATCTAAAACTATATCAGTACCTACATCTAAATTTAAACTATTATAAATTTTATTTTTTAAATTATCATTAGATAAACTTAATTCATTTTCATTTACTGTTAATATTGTATTTAATATATCTTTCTTAGATAGATAAGTATCAAATGAAAGTTGAAATCCTCCACCATATTCAACTAAATCTCCATAATATATATTATCTTGATAATTATTCTGCTGAGAAAATTCTATCCATTCAGAAGGATATACCATATCAAAAATAATGATAACTTCTCTATTATATAAGCCAGTTGCTTCAACATAGATTTCTGTTTCTTCTAAACTAAAATATTTTAAATATTTATTAGTATATCCAGTAATGTTACTATGTTCCCCAGTAATATAAAATATTTTACCTATATTTGGTTTAATAAACAATTCTAAATTTATATTTTCATATTCAGTCTGTATTAAGTTATATGGACTTGTTCTTTGTATAATAACTTGATTATTTGTAATTTGAATATTAAAATTTACATCTGTAAAAGATATTAAACTAGGTTTATCATATATATAATTAATTTGTTCTAGTATATCTGTATCTACAACAGTTTTTTGTTCGTCACTATCTGAAAATAATACCTGAATATAAAAAATATCATCATTTTCAATTTGTATTTTATTATCATTTATGAAATTAATTTTTGATATGGTTTTTGCAGTTTTATTATCAGAAATTACTGCATTATCCCATTTACCATCTGTTTTAAGAGACCATTCAGTGTTATTATCTATTTTTACTTTTACATCATACCATGTATTAAATAGATAATTACTTTGTATTACGTTATCTAATCTAAGTACAAATTGTAATTTATTAGCATCAGAACTATTACCATATGTAATAATATTATTATTTAATATAATATATTTTTCATAATTACTATAATTTAATAAAATATTATTATCTTTCCATTTAAATTCTGAATTTTTATTTTCTTTTTTTATTAATACATTAGTCCATCCGCCTAAATACCATATATCATAATCATCAGTATATGATAATTTTAAACTTTTATGATATGTATTTATATTTTTTGTAATAATATCATTGATTTTAGATGATTTCAAAGAATATTTGTTATCTATATATTTAGTAAATAAATAACCGATTGATTGATAATCTTGATATATATAATTTACCATATTAATATATTCATCAACTATTACATCATTAGAAGATATGAAATAAAGTTGTTTATCAGTAATATTATCAAATGTAGTTATATCTGTATTAGTTATATTTTTTTTTAATTGAGCTAATATATATGTTAAATAATATTTAATTTCAGTTATTATATCTAATATAATAACTTCGCTTCCGTTATTAATCGTTTTAACAAGTTCGCCTGATTCTATCTTATATTTGTATTTAATGATAGTAATAAGATTATTTATATTTGTATTTATTAATTTATCATTCATATAATTTTTTAATTCCGAATGTTCTTCTTCTGGAAATTCAGATAATAATTCATTTAATATTGTTGAAGAATTGAAAATTTTAGAAAAATTTGCGGAAAATGTTATTTTAATAGTATCTGTTAAATTTGTTTGATCTGTATATTCACTATTATTATTTATTAATTCATATATTTTAGTTGAAATTAAAAACATTCGTTTTAATAATATATTATTAAATTTTGGATTTGTTACCGACTTTAATTCATCATACAAATATTGAATATAATAATTATATAAAATATTAGAAAATTTATATCCTCTACTTTCATTATCTGTAATAGATGTTGTATTAGTATTTATTGTTGAAAAATAATTTTTATTAATATCAATAGTATTAATTATGAAACCATAATTTTCATAAATATATTTATTACCTAAATGATCTGTTTGATATACAAAACAATAATAATTAAGATTTTCATTAAATATTATTTCATGACTATCAATATAAAATATATATTTCAAATTATCAGAATTTGTATTATTTATATTTAATTTTTTTATTATACCAATTGCTTTACCTCTTTTCTTTGTATCATAATAATTCGTATTAAGTGCATATATTATATATTCATAAGGATATTCACTATCTACATTTACATTAAGAACTAATTCATCATTAATTATTTTATCAGTAACTACACCATTAGGAGAATCCAAAAAATTCAGAAACTTATTTTCTTTATTAGTAATAGTAAAGATATATTTATTTTCATCTTTAATACCATCCATTTGTATTTTTAAATTAGAGTTAATAGCACCACTTTCATATTTAAATAAATATGGACCAATAAAATCTTCATTATTATCATACATATCTCTTGTATACATCTTATCACATTGTGTAATAGTATATGTAGGATCTATATCATTAATTGTATTATCATAATTAACATATGTTAAAAATAATTTTATTTTAGTAGTATCATAATCTATATCTATCATAGCAACTTTAAAAATACCTATTAAATCAGACATATTTTCATCTGTATACATATATAAAATATCATTTTCTGCTATATTAGTAGTAGTATTTTCATAAATTCTATTTTTTAAAACTATAACTAGATATGGTTTTGTAGTATTTAAATATTTAATTTTATTAGTTAATGCCAGAAGATCTTGATTAGTATCAAAACCTTTTATAAATAAATTTCCAAAATTCTCAATAATTTGAGACATTAATGTTATAGATAAATATTTAAGGACTTTATTTAAGAATTTATTATAAATTAATTCTGATGATTCAAGAGTATAATATGAAGTTTTAGTATCATCTTTATATAAAAAACTGTTAATAAATGTTGTATATTGTGATTGATTTATTGAAGTTGGTGCATAATCATTAACAATTTTAGTAGATTGATTTACAGTAAATTCTATACTTGTATTAAAATAATTAGTAAAATATGATTCAACTAAATTAATTAATATTTGTTTATGAATTGAAATAACTTGTTTACTATATAGGATTAAATTAGAATAAAATTTACTTTGACTTAAATTTAAAATTTGATTATATTGCGAATTTTTAATATAATTATAATTAATCCATATATCAGATTCATATACTTGAAGAGATAAAGGAGTGATTATTGTTGTACCAGTAGATATATAAGTTAATTCATAAGCATTATAATCATTTGTATATTTAATATTTTTTTGATAAATATTATTTGCATGTAATTTATTATCAAAAAGTGTTCCTTCAATTAAATTATTTAAAAATCTACCTTTAATAATATTAATATTTGAATCAATTTCTTCAATATAAAATATTAAATCTACTTTATCATTAATTATTGTTGTGTCATCAGATATAGTATCATATTGTGATATTTTATTATAAAACCCAAATAATATTTGGTTAATTGTCAAATTATTAAGTGTATTTAGTTGAATAGTATAATAATTATTATTATTATTATCTACACTTTTATCTACAATAGTGTAGATCGTATTTTCTGAATTTGATTCCCATGTATTTAAATAGTTTGATAAATAAAAATCATGTTCTGCAAAAGTTTTATATTTATTAATACTTTGAATATAAAATATAAAATCTGGTTTTTTATTCCGCGAAGGTTCATCTAGATTATCGGCAAATCCATCTAAATTATTAAATCCAAATAATATTTGATCAAACTGAATTTGATAAATATCATTATGTAAATCAATATCGAGAGAAAATTGATAAATATTTTTATTATTTTTTTTTAAAGTTTTGTATTTAATTAAATATGGATCCATATCAGAATCTTGACACCGTGTCCAACAATTACCTCCCAAACGTTGAGCTAAAAAGAAGTCATTATCTAATAAAAAATCATTAGTAAATAGTTTATATAATAAAGTTTGATTGATTGAATTTTCTGTTAATATTTTTTGTTTTACTAAAACAGAGTTAATATTTTTTAATGTAAAAGTATCTGAATCTATAATAAAAATTATTTCATAATCTGACATTTTATAGGTTGAATAAATCAATTCATTAATAAATTTAATTTCAATTAAATCTGTTCCATAAACAGAATAATCTAAATCTATATTAGTTTCTCTTGATAAAAAACTATTATATGCTATAAGATCATAATTTAACAGATTATAATCATTAAAAGTATAATTATATAATAATTTATTATATAACTTTTTTATTATTGTACTAGGTGTATTTAATTTAAAATCTTTTTTTTTGTATTCTAAAAAATTTATTATTGGAGAAAAATTATTATTATAAAATAAATTTAATATTATTTTTTTAAAAAAATCAATATCCGTAATTTCTGTTTTTAATATAGTAATTTGATCTGTTTTTTGTAAATTAAAATTAAAATTTTTAAAAAGGTTTGAATTTTTTTCAAATTGAAAAGTGAGTAAATCATTTATAGTATAAAAAACATTTACATCTTGTTCAAATATTAAATTATTAGTAATCAAACTATTAATATTTATTGCATATGCAATTATATTATTTATATTATTAATAGATAAATCAAATTTTATTAATGTCTGATAATATTGTTTATTATCTAAAAAATTAATAATATTTTCTAATGTTGATCCTAAATTTTCATATTCTGTTAATGTTATAAATTTAACATTATTTACATTTTTTTGATATTTAATTTCTTTATATAGTTCTCTTTCATAAATTACATTTAAACTAGGTAAATCAACCATAACATAAATATTATCTAATAAATCACCATTTTTTAAAATTTTTACACTATTATTAATACCAAAATCAGATTTTCTTTCTAATAATAATTTATTACTAAATTTCGAAAAATTGGTGTAGCGATGATAAACTAGTTTAAAATATGTAATTTCAGGTTTCATGGTTAATATTGCATCTTGACTACCAAAAGCAACTAATTGTAATAATCCGCCAGTCATAACTTAAATACATTAAACATTTTATTTTTAAGTTTTGAATACAAAAAAAATTTATCTTTATAAATAAATAAATTATAATGTTTCACAATATTAATAAATATTTGGATATTACTAATTATTATGATATAAAACAAAATATTGATAATCAAATAAATTTTTATTTATTTATAGAAACAATAATAGAAGAATTTGATACCTTGAATGATATCAAGATTGAATTTATTGTTAAAATTATATTAAATTCAATTATTTATTTTGAAGGAAATGTTGATAATATATGTTTTTTACAATTTTATAATTTATTAAAAAAAAAAAAAGATAATAATTTTGAATTACTAGATAATTTTATATTATTATATGACAAATACAGAAATATTAAAATACATTTTTTTACATTAAATTTTCATCTTATTAAAATATTTAATAATAAATTTAATAATCTAAATGAATTTAAATATAAGAATCTTCTTACTAAAAATGATATTGAAAATATCAAAAATATTATAGAAACAGAAATTATGGCATATTATAATTCTTTTTTTGATATTAATTATAATAAATTATTTTTTAGAAGAATATCAGATGTAAATAATATAATAAGCCAAAATATTCATACGAATGAAATGATTGAAAGACTTTTACAACTTGTAAAAGTCTATACTTTAAAAATATTAGAAAATTTAAATATTAAAATTATTACAATAAACGATTTTTTAAGTTTAGATTATATTGATCGAGTTAATTATTTTAAAATTTTTTATGTTAAAACTAATAATTTATTTAAACTATATTTTAATTTTTATGAACAATATCATAATATTAAACATGAATTATCTGAATTAATAAAATTAGATCCTTTAAATTATATAGAAACTTTAAATGACTCGACATCAAGTTATATATTATCTGAAGATCATTTAGAAATTGATATGTCAAAATTTGATAATACTAATATTGAATTATTAAATTTAAATAATGGAGTTGAAGAATTAGAAGATTGTGAGTTAAGTTCAAGTGATGAATATGACGATAATGCTGATACACCATTTATAAAATTAGAAAATAAATTTGAATCTACAGGTGATTCAAATTCATCAAGTGAAAAATTTGGTTTTGATAATATATCTGATGAAGATAATGAAGAAAATGAAATAAATAATGAAGAAAATGAAATAAATAATGAAGAAAATGAAATAAATAATGAAGAAAATGAAATAAATGATATTTTTATAAAAAATATTATTTTATAGTTTTTTTTGGTCGAAATATTTATAATACGCATTAACCTAGAAATTAAAAACAAGATTACTTAATCCTTTACTAAATCGTAATATATTATAATTAACATAATATATTTTTACTGAAATATGATCAGTTGAATCTAATCTATTTAGAAAAATATCATTTAATTCTAATTTTAAATTTTTTCTACTTAATCGAGAGAAATTGCATGTACCAGATGGTTGAATTTTATTAGGATTTAATGAAAAACTATAAAAATTTATACCATCAGCTGGAGTATTTATATTGGTTTCGTATGATGTTATATAATTATAATAATCTCCTGTATGATTTGTTGTTCTATCAACTCCATTCATTTGAAGTTGGGCATTATTTATTGGATTACCTACATTTTTTATTAAAGTAGGATATTTATTGTTTAATGTATAACTTAAATCAGACTCAAAATTATTAAACAAATTATAATTTAATATATCTTTTTTATTTTGTATAGTCCATATATAATATTTAATTGGATGATTGAAATTTAGCTCTATATTTATATCTTTGTTTTTTATAATATCATAATCAAAATACTTAACTTGTTCAATTAAATATTCATGATTTGCTTGAGCAAATTTGCTTCTTTCATCTTGATCTAAATAAATATAATTTGCTAATAATGTAACATTATTTAATTTAATAATATTAGATATATTATTTTTATCATAATTAGTATAAATTAAATTATTAAGTTTCTCTATTTTAATTTTTAATATAATACTTTGATATCTTAATGATATTAATGGCAAACTTAAACCATAATCACGATTAAAAAAAAATTTTAATGGCACATAAATATCAAACTGAGGTTTTGATTCTTTATTATAAGTATATGATATTAATTTTCTAGAATGTAAATTATTCATATCATTTTTTTTTTGATGATTTTCAAATAATTCATTCCATATATATAACCATATTCCATATTGTCTATCTATTATATTACCACCTATATCTAATTCTACTTGGGAAATTATATTATATCCTAAATTTTTTATCCATGAAAAATCATAATTATTTTGCAATGATAAATCATAATTATTTTTTTTTTCTATATATTCATCAAAATATATTTTAGATACAGACTCTATTCTTGAAATATAACTATTTACCAATGTTTCCGATAATATTTTTTTTTCTAGATCATTAATTGTACTTATATTATTAATATTAATTAAATGATTAATAATATCAAACATATTTTGTATATCAGTACTAACTTTATTTTTAAAAGATAAATAATTACTATCAGAATTAATATAGGAATTTATAGAAGTTTGTATTGTTGAGAATGTTTCATTTAAATTAACAAGCCCTATATTAATAATTTTAATACTTTCATAAATATATTTTATAAAATTATTAAAATTTAAATAAATAGATTCTTTTTCTAACATTTCAGATTTTAATGTATTTACTATACTAGTATTATCAGTATTTTTTTCTAATTTTACATTAGGTAATGTTAATTTTAATATTAAATCTTTTAATAAATCACCATCCTTTGGAATATTACATGAAATATCTTCACCAAAATTTTTATCTCCATCAAATGTTAATTCTATAAAATCCATCGCAAAATTAGTATATCTTTTATAAATATATTTAAAAAATGTTATTTCTGGTATTCCAGTTAAAAATAAATCTTGGGCACCATATGCTACTATTTGAATTAAGCCTCCTGGCATTTAATAATAATTATATTATAATATTAAACAAAAAACAAAAAACAAAATTAAAATGTTTCTATTATTATATGAATAAAAAAAATCCAAAATTTGAATTAGATGTTTCTGAAATAATAAAAAGAGCCATAAAATATTTATTAGAAGGAGGTGCTGTAGCATTAGCTGCTAGATATATTCCATCAGATAAAATCGATATTCGGGAAGTTGCAATGATAGCTTTTACAGCTGCATGTGTTTTTGCTATATTAGACATGTACGCACCAAGTGTATCAGTTGCTGCTAGACAAGGTGCAGGTTTTGCAATTGGAAGTTCCACAGTTGGGGGATTAAAAATAAATAATTAATATATTGAATAATTACTAATTAATATTATAAAATTAATTAGTAATTATTTACCAAAATGTCCATAAACATTCGTAAGTAAAAAAAATATATTAATTGCGATAGCATAGACTGACATTTAAAATTTTAATTTTTTTGATACACTAGTATCATTTATATCATTTATATCATTTATATCATCTCTTCCTGCATTTTTATCAAAATTCAAATTATTTATTTGTAAATGTTCATATAATGGTTCTATTTGTGTTAGTATAGATTTTTTTTCATTATAATTATCAACATATTCGGCTGATGCATCAGAACATGGTATATTTACTTTATACATACTAACAAGTTGAGGAATACTTATAAATGGCATATTATTAACAATAATTATATTTATAGATTCTGAGAGTAATATATCAAAACTTTTAGGGAATATTCCATCAATTAAATTACCAGTATTATCTTTATGATTATATGTGAAGCTTCTTCCTGGAGATGTTTGTTTAAGTATATAATCATCATTAATGATTAAGCTTGGATATAGTAATTCATTTTTCTGAGTTTTTAAAATTATAAAATCTAAATCATTTGGCACAAATTTTGAATCTATACCTTGTATTATAGATAAATATTTTATTGCAGCTGATCCTGTAAAAGCCCATTTATCTTGATATTTGTCATTCATATTTTGTGTAAAACTTTCTAACACATTTTGGAATTTATCTAAATCTATTACTGGGACTGCTACCATTGGATCTACATTATTCATATTTGAACCACCATATTTTTTAGACAAACTTTGATTTTTTAAATTTGTATATATTATTTTATATCTCATATATTATAAAAATAAATAATTTTATATATTTTTAAATATATAAAATTATAGATATAATAATTACTGATTTGAAATTAGAGGAATTAGATCTAATTATAAAATTAAAAAATCAAATTATAGATTAAAAATTTACCAAATGAAAAACTAAAAGATATAGAGCTTATTTACATCATTGGAAATTTAAAATGGGACAAATCCTTTTCGTTTAAAATTTATTCCACTCCCAATATTACTTATTATTTTATATGATGGGTGTTTTTCTTTCATATATTTTATTTGTGAATAGAAAAAATTGAAAAAAAACTCCTTTGTAAAGTGTATATTAATTTTACACAGAAACCCAAAAACGCCAGCTTAAAAACGCCAGCCCAAACACCTTAATTATTACATCTAATAACTGGTATCCCGCAATACCACTCAAATTATCTCAGAAAATGTCTTATTTCCAAACCTTCTTGGATTCTAAAAATAACCGTTTGGCCACTGCTGAATTAATCAAATACGTGAAGAAACACACAAGGGATGTACAGAACATGTCGGATGATAACCTGATTCAAAATTGTGTATTGGCATGGCGGGACATGAAGCGCGATGGAATCAGTCCAGTTCTTTCAATTACGTATATGTTTGATCCCGAGTTGATAGCTAAGGGCGAAGATGAGAAAGAAAAAGCAATTGCAACCGTCATTGCACAGCATTTTGTCTTGAATACTTAGCATTTTTGTCTTGAATACTTATGAACTCCGTTTTACCTCTTGAAAAGAAAAGTCAAGATTTGAAGTTCTACAAAATTGTTCTGGTCGTATTTTTGTTTGTATCCAACTTTTGTATATATGTAGCATATTCATACAGGTAGTATATATAGTAAAAATATATTTTTATTTTTACTATATAGATGGAATATAATCCCAATCAAGGGATTTACATATTTTTTTCCAAATTCTATCTTGTTCTTTTAACTTATCCTGACTTTTTAATAAAGGAAAACATGGTAAAAAATCGTATATTTCTAATAATTCACAAAATTTATGTAATGTGTATGAATAACTCAAAAAATTCTTTCTATTTTTTGGACAAAATGTAGTAAATGGTTCTTGACATTGTTTAAACATTTGTCTAAATTTTTCTTCTACTTCCCGTGTCATTTTTGGTGGTGGAATGCCTGACACTTTATTTATAATGTGTTGAACATGTTCATAATATTTATTATATGCTAATTTTTTTAAAATTGCTCTCATTTTGTTTGGCGTTACAAATTTATCTAATAATCTTTGTTTTTTCATTTCTATTAAAATTTTATCATAAACTTCATCTGGTATATCAGTTGATTCTTTCGCTTGAAATTGAGCTAACCATTCATTAAAATGATTTATGCGTTTATAGGAATATGCACTTGCATCAGGTACAGGTTCTTTATAGTTAGGTTTATCACTATCTAAAATGATTTCTTCACAGAAGCCACATTCAGTACAAATAAGATAACCATCTGATAAATGTAATGTCATTTCTGATTTACATTCGAGATTAGAACAAAATTTTGGTTTGAATTTTTTATATTTTCCTATTTTGATTTGTTTATTGTCTGTTGCTTTCAAATAATTTTCTAGTAATTGAGCTTTATTATTAGATGATTTTTTTTTTTTTACAATTGTTGAATTATTAAAGAAATCTACTATTTCCATATGTTTTACATCTCCTTGTTTTGAATTTTGTTCATAATAAGGAAGTATATAATCTATTGTATTATTATAATACAATAATTCATCTGTTCCATCATCTATTTTATGTAATTTTTTTGTTAATAATTTATTTTCTTGTAATATATCTGCTTTATTAGAAATTATTTTTTGTGTATATTCAGTATAGGATATATTTTCATATTTTTCTAAAATTTTATTATTTTGTTCTAGTTTTTGTATAATTTGTATTTTATCATTATTTTTATTTTCGAAAATAGTAATTTTATCTTTATGTCTTCTGTCTAAAGTTGTTTTTACTTTAGTTGCTTTATTCATTTTATAACATACATACTTATTTTAAAATTTGTTTAATTATTTGTTTTAAATGAAAAAAAAATATTATAAAACGCATTTATAATCTAATTTGATTAAAAAATATATAAAATATATTTTTTAAATCATGGAATTAACTTTAGATGATATTTATAAAGTTGTTGTTTTATTAAATGCAAAATTGAATGGATGGACAATAATGGTAAATGATTATAATACCTTTTACTTACTAAGAGAAAAAAAACATTGTAAAAAAAAAAATTCTGGTATAAAAGAAATAATAAAAATATGTAAAAAACCTTTAAATTTGGAAAAGGTTTTAAATGAATTAAATAATGAGAATAAATAATGAGAATAAAACTTGATATTTTAATATTATAGTATTATAAATATGGGAGGCGGCTTAATGCAACTAGTAGCTTACGGGGCCCAAGATGTTTACTTAACTGGTAATCCCCAAATTACATTTTTTAAAATTGTATATAAAAGACACACCAATTTTGCAATTGAAGCAATCGAACAAACTGTATCAGGTAATGAACTATTTGGATCTAAATTATCTTCTACTATAGCTAGAAATGGAGATCTCATTACTAAAATGTATCTAAAATGTAATGTTACTTTATCCGGAACCGATGGTAATTTCGCATGGGTTAACAAATTAGGTCATAGTATGTTAGAAAATATAGAAATATTGATTGGAGGTAGTCGTATTGATAAACAATATAATGAATGGTTAGATGTATGGTATGAATTAGCTAGAAATACAGCACACAATAGAGGTTATGATAAAATGATAGGAAATAATAAAGATATGACTATATTATCTCCAGATACTAAATCAGCAACATTATATGTGCCATTACAATTTTTTTGTAATAAATTTAATGGATTAGCTATTCCAATAATTGCATTACAATATCATGATGTTAGAATAGACTTTAAATTAAGAGATTCTACTCAATTAATTGTTAAGGAATCCATTGCAAATGTGACAGCATCTATATCAAATATTAGTATTTTATGTAATTATGTATTCTTAGATAGTGAAGAAAGAAAAAGATTCGCTTCTAGTACACATGAATATTTAGTTGAACAAATACAAGTTTCTCAAAAGGAAAAAGTAAATTCTGAACATGCTATTTATAATCTAAATTTTAGTCATCCATGTAAATCAATATATTGGTTTATTAAAAACGGAAATTATATTACAGGTAAATCATTTTTAAGTTATGTTTCAGATTCAACATATATTTATAGATCTGGATATGCAACAGAAAATATAACATTACTTAATAATGCTACTATAAGATATGTTTTAAGTAGAATGTATTCTAATGTTGGTGTTGTAAATTTAAGTTTAAATGGAGCAGAAACTCCGATTGCCGGAAGTGAAACAATTGCAACAATATATAATCATCATTCAATTACTGCGGATTCTGCTGTAATAAAAGCAAATTACAGTAGTTTAACTGATATTAATAATAATGATAATACTGCAAATTGTTCTGCAACTGATTTATCAAATTGGGAAGTGGTTACTCCTTTATCAATAGATTTAGTTTCTACTCCTATATCAACATTATTAGATGGAATTACAAGAACTACAGATACTTCTAATAGAGGTCATGTTAATTATGATATAATTGTATATCAATGGAATAATTATGGTAAATATATAGACAATTCTTTTAATCCAATTAAATCAGCTGTTTTAAAACTTAACGGTCATGAAAGATTCTCCGAACAACCAGGATTGTTTTTTAATTATTTACAACCTTACGAAACACACAAAAGTACACCAAAAGATGGCCTGAACTTGTACAGTTTTTCTCTTAATCCTATGGAACATCAACCAAGTGGTACATGTAATTTTTCTAGAATAGATAGTTCAGTATTAGAATTATCATTTGACTCTGATATAGCATCTATTAGTGGCAATGAATTATCAATTTATGCAATGAATTATAATATTCTTCGAATTATGAGTGGTTTGGCAGGTATTGCTTATAGTAATTAAAAATATATAGTAATTTTTAAATTATTAAAAATTATTAATAAATATTAAAAAATATATAGTAATTTTTAATAATTTATTAATTTATTAATTTATAAAAATATATAGTAATTATCATTTTTGTAAAAATTATATTTTTAATAATTATCATTTTTGTAAAATTTATTTTCTACCATAATTATATATTAGAAAATGGGTGGTGGTTTAATGCAACTCGTAGCCTACGGAGCTCAAGACGTTTACCTTACAGGTAATCCTCAAATTACTTTTTTCAAGGTCGTATACAGACGACACACAAATTTCGCCTGTGAAGCCATTGAACAGACTTTCAATGGTTCACCTTCAGTAGGTAGCAAAGCTACCGTACCAGTCACCAGAAATGGTGACTTAGTAACCAAAATGTGGTTACATACCATGGCAACCGCATCAGCTGCCGGGAATGGTCCCGTGAATCTTGGATACGAATTAATTAAATCTGTTGAATTACAAATTGGTGGAACTAAAATAGATAAACATTACGGTAGATGGATGCAAATTTGGGGTGATTTATCTAGATCTGTTGATCAAGATACTAACCATGATGCTATGGTAGGAGTAACAGCACTAACAGCTGGTGATACTAATGAACTATTTGTCCCCTTACAATTTTTCTGCTGCAGAAATGATGGTTTAGCTTTACCATTAATTGCTTTACAATACCATGATGTCCGACTTGAATTTGAATTCGGTACTCCAGCAAATGTAACAATCTCAAACACTACATTATTAGTCAACTATGTATACTTAGATTCTGAAGAAAGAAAAAGATTCGCTCAAGCATCTCATGAATATTTAATTGAACAATTACAATTCACTGGTGTTGAAACTGCCGCTGTCGGAAATAACAAATTCAGACTTAACTTTAACCATCCCGTTAAAGAATTAGTCTGGGCACATGCAGCAAGTGAAAACGATGATTTAGGTGATTATGACAGGTGCTCAAATGCTTTGTTACAATTAAATGGTCATGACCGTTTCTCAGCACAAAGTGGCAAATTTTTCGAAAATGTACAGCAAAATATACATCACACTAGAGGTGGTGTTGCAGGTGTCAATGTATACTCATTCGCAATTAACCCCGAAGAACATCAACCATCTGGAACATGCAATTTCTCCAGAATTGATAACGCAACTTTATCATCAACATCTGGGGTAGCAGGCGTATGCTTCGTATATGGTGTAAACTACAATGTACTCCGAATCATGAGCGGTATGGGTGGTGTTGCATACAGTAATTAAATTTATTATTTTATATCATTTAAAATATATTTTACATAAATATATTTTAATTATTAAGAACATAAACTATATCCATTACAAAATTTGCATGTAATATTTTTTTACGTTTTTTGAATCTAAAAGTAAAAAACAGCAGCAGCTGTACATAATAATTATATATTATCAGATAGTGCTGTCGCTGGAGGCGGAGTATATGGTGTAAACTATAATGTACTCAGAATCATTATGGGTGTAAAAATGTAATATTGCATACAGTAATTAAAATATATGATAATAATTTTAATAACTAAAAAATATATAGTAATTTATATTTTTTAATTAATTATTTTTCTTACATATTACATATATAAAATATGGGAGGCGGTTTAATGCAACTCGTAGCTTATGGCGCTCAAGACGTTTATCTTACAGGAAATCCTCAAATAACTTTTTTCAAGGTTGTATATAGACGACATACAAATTTTGCATGTGAGGCGATTGAACAAACTTTCAATGGTTCACCTGAAACTGGTGGCAAAGCCAGCGTACCAATTACCAGAAACGGTGATTTAGTCACTAAAATGTGGCTTAAAACTACATTAGCAGGTTCTGCTAATTCATTAGTTGATAGAGTCGGTTTTGCTTTAATTAAATCTGTTGAATTACAAATTGGGGGAACTAAAATTGATAAACAATATGGCAGATGGATGCATATGTGGGATCAATTAACTAGACATGAAGAACATAATGATTCATATACCCAAATGATTGAACAAAATGGTACTTCTGATGCATTATATATACCATTACAATTTTTCTGCTGCAGAAATGATGGTTTAGCTTTACCATTGATTGCTTTACAATACCATGATGTCAGACTTGAATTTGAATTTGAATCTGCTGCTAATCTATCAACTGATAATATTTGCACAATGTCAAACACAACTTTACTTGTTAATTATGTATATTTAGATTCTGAGGAAAGAAAACGTTTCGCACAAGCATCTCATGAATACTTAATTGAACAATTACAATTCACTGGTGTTGAAACAGTATTAGCTGGTTTTAATAATAAAGTAAGACTTAACTTTAACCATCCTGTTAAAGAATTAGTATGGGGTGTACAAAATCAAGAGGATGAAACAAACACAAAATTTGTAAATTTTGCAGGCGACAATGATGAAAACCCAGTAAGCAAAGCTCTTTTACAATTAAATGGACATGATCGTTTCTCAGAAGAATCTGGTAAATATTTTAACTATGTTCAACCTCATTGCCATCACTCTAGAACTCCCGCTGCTGGTATTAATGTATACTCTTTTGCCCTTAGCCCAGAAGAACATCAACCATCTGGAACATGCAATTTTTCAAGAATTGATAATGCAACATTAAATGTTACATTAAATACAGACTCAGGTACATTATTATACGTATATGGTGTTAACTATAATGTTCTCCGAATTATGAGTGGCATGGGAGGTCTCGCTTACAGTAATTAAATGATATTAAATAATATGGATAATAAATAATAAATGTATAGTTTATTATTTATTATCCATATTTTTATCTATATGATATATATTAATGGGAGGCGGTTTAATGCAACTCGTAGCCTATGGTGCTCAAGACGTATATCTTACGTCTAATCCACAAATTACTTTTTTTAAAGTAGTTTATAGACGACACACCAATTTTTCAATTGAGGGAATAGACCAAACTTTTAATGGAAAACCTGAACCTGGGAGTAGGAACATTGTTAATATTAACAGAAATGGTGATCTTATTACAAAAATGTGGTTAAAAACCACTATTGGTACATCTGATACATTAACTATTGTTAATGGTATAACTTATATATTAGAAAATCCTATACCAATCAATGAACATGATGGTAGATGTCCACATTTACCAGATTTATCAGATAATTATATTAGTGCAGATTTATCAGATAATATTATTTTAAGTAAAAAACAAATTAAATGTGAAGGATTTAATGATTTTTTACAATTAACAATTGAAAATGCAGTTACTAGTACTGATATCGAAGTAAATGATATTCTTACATTATCAGGTTTTTCTAATTCGGTATATAATGGTAGTTGGATGGTTGAAGAACTATCAGATTATGAGTCAGGAGAAACAGATGGTATCTATAAATTAACAGCTCCTCAAATGACAATTACACCTATTGAAGAAAGTCAATTTGCACAAGTACAAATTTATAGAAATTATGAACAATTTAATTGGGTAGATGATTTAGGTTATGCTTTAATTAATTCTGTAGAATTACAAATTGGTGGAACCAAAATTGACAAACATTATGGTAGATGGATGCATATCTGGAGTCAGTTAACTAAAACTAACGAACATGCATTATCTCATACACAGATGGTGAATGGTAATAATGGTTTTAATTCTAATACATTATACGTACCTTTACAATTTTTTTGTTGCAGAAATGATGGGTTAGCTTTACCATTGATTGCTTTACAATATCATGATGTTAGACTTGAATTTGAATTTAATTCTGCTGCTAACTGTATTTCTAATTTAAATAAAGCAGGAACTGCTGTTGGTACTAAATCAGAAAATGTATTTATGTCTAACACAAGTGTATTTATAAATTATATATATTTAGATAGTGAAGAAAGAAAACGTTTTTCTCAAGCATCACATGAATATTTAATTGAACAATTACAATTTACTGGTATTGATAGTGTATCATCGGATTCTAATGATATTTCAAATAAAATTAGATTAAACTATAATCATCCAATTAAAGAATTAATATGGGCAGTTGTTAAAGATGATATTATTACAGCTGATAAATTTACTAATTTTACAAATGGATTTAATTTAAATCCTGTATCAAATGCTATATTACAATTAAATGGTCATGATCGTTTCTCAAAACAAACTGGCAAATACTTTAACTATGTTCAACCATTAACTCATCATTCAAGAACTCCATCAGCTGGTATTAATATATACTCATTTGCATTACATCCAGAAGATCATCAACCATCCGGAACATGTAATTTCTCTAGAATTGACAATGCGACACTAAATATAACAACAAAAAATTCTGGTTCAAATTTATATATATATGCTATAAATTATAATATACTCCGAATTATGAGTGGTATGGGTGGTATCGCATATAGTAATTAAAAAATTTGATTTATTTATTTATTAAATAATTATATAATATAATTATTTAATGAATTCAAAAAATATAGAAAATTTACCTCTTAATGCTTTATCTCTTGATAAATTATTAGAAGAATTAAAAATAATAACAAATAATAAATGGCATTATTATAAATTATATGAAAATGCAGATAAAGTAATTAAAAAATATGAAAATATTATTTATCAAAAATGTAAACACGAATGGCAATGTGATTATACTGCATCAGGTATGTATGATGGACCTGATAAGATATGTAAAAAATGTAATTTATATCAGAATAATTATATGTATAACTAATTTTATTTATGTTTTTTAAAAACTAGGCTAATTCTATCATTTTTTATTTGTTTATTTTTTAGTATTCTGTGTTGATATATTTTCTGACATCCTTTTTTCATATATAATAAATCTCCAGATTCCAAATCAATATATGTTTTATTATTATAATTATTTATTTCTCTAAAAACAATAGATCTTGTAATACCAAAACTAATTATTACAGATTCTTCTTCCCATGTATCATAAATTTCATCACTATGATATCTCATACCAATATTACCATTTTTATAATAGTTAATTAATACTGAATCAAAATCAATATTATAGGGTAATCCGTATACGTCCAAAGGGCTATAATTTAATTTTACAATTTGTCTTATTTTTTCAACAGTTTTACTAATATTATCAGGATACATTATTTTACCACCATACATATAAGTATAATCTTTATTTGACATCCAACATGTTTGTCTTTCTTCAGAAAATGATATATCATTAATATTAACAATATCCTTTCTTAAATTTATTTCTTTTTTTAAATCATCTAAATAATTTTCAACAATAAAATTTTTTATTATATTAAACATTATTTTTAATATAATAATAAGTAAATATATTATTATATATATTCAATTTTTACTTAATAAATTAATTCATTTTTGAGATAATTTATATAAATTATCTCAAAAATGATTAAAAGGACATTTTATATTGGTACAGACATTAAACTTGCACCGAGTATCTCCAACATTATGAGAAAAATTACATTTATTTCCTCTTGTACAATTACCTCTAATATAAAATTCACACACTTTAACTTTTTGGGGATATTTTTTGGGATAGTTTTTGTCTGCATTAAATTTTTTTCCTTGTATTGCATGCAATGCAATAAGTATTGTCATTGGACTTGGACTAAATCTACCATTTTTACGATGTATTTGACGACTCTCAAAATTTACAGAAGTAAACTGTATTTTATTTTCTGTAAGTTGATTCATATTATCTATAATTTACATATAATTAATATTAATATATATTAATTTTTTATAATTTTTTTTTTCAATTTTTTTCAATTTTCTTTTTATCTAAACTAAATAAAAAAGGATTTAAATATTTTATATAAAACTTTATAAAGAAATAAAGTTTTATATAAAATATGAGTATTGACAAAGATTATTTATTAGATGATCCAAAAATTACAAATCAAACATGGGCATGTGTCTCTTTTCTAACGCCTGAATTAGTAAAAGGATGTAATATCAGATCCTTAAAAGTAAGAGGTATATATGGAGTTGAAGATAGAGCAACGGATAGATGTACAGAATTAAATAAGAATGATCCAAATTTCAGTGTTTATAAAGTAGAAGTTGGTAAATGGGTAGCTTGGTTAGACAATAAAGATAGTAATCTTAATGCAAATGATGAACTAAATAAATTAATGAAATTTTATAAAAAAGATAGAAATGAAGCTAGATTAAACCATAGTAAAAGAGTTGATAGATTAAAGAAAAAAACATCAATTATAGAGAATGAAATGTTAAATAATGAGGAAAAGGTTGAAAACACTGAAAATATAAAAATAGAGAATAATGATATAAAAATAGAGAATAATGATATAAAAATAGATAGTATTAAAGATGAAAATAAAATTAAATATTTAACAGAAGACGAACCAATTCCAAATCAGAAATTTTATTGTATATCATTTTTAGTTCCGGAAGATTATGATAATAACTCTGAATTATTTAATGTTAGAGGATTTAAAATTAGAGGTGTTTATGATACAGAAAATAAAGCCAAAGAACAATGTGAAAAATTATATACTTTAGATAGTGATCATAATACATATGTAGCAGATATGGGTCATTGGGTTCCTTGGACAGATGATCCAGATAAAGCAGAAAATTTTGAATATTCAAATAAAGATTTAAATAATTTAATGAAGTCTCATAAGGAAAACCAAGAAAAAGCTAAAACATTTAATGAACATCAAAAGAATGAGATGATTAAAGATAGTTTAAAAGAAGTAAATACAAATTCAGATAATGAAATTACAGATATAGTAGATAATATAATAGATGAATCTTTGGATGATGATATTAATATAAAGGAAGTAGAATTATTAGATAATTATGAAGATGATTATGAAGATGATTTAAATATAATTAATAAAGAATTAGATGATGCAAAAGAATTATATAAAAAATTATTATTAGAACAAAAAAATTAAATAATATATATATATATGATTGATTACATACTAGATTTATTAGGATATAATTCTAATAGAATAACAGAAGTATTAAATTTTCGATTTATAGTATTAATATTATTTATAATAAGTGTTATTTTTATAGTTATTTCATTAACAAAATCTTATAATGTTTGTCCACAACAGGAAATAAAATATAGATATATACCAAGATCATTTAAAGAAGAACAAGATGAGCCAGTTCCAATAAATAGTATATTTAGCTCAATGTTTAGTCAAGCATCTCCATGGATAAACTCATTTACTAAACAAACTGATGTTAAAAAATTAAGAGATAGTAATTATGTTTCACAATAAATTTAAATTAAATAATATTTAATTTAAATTTTAATAATTTAAATCAAGAGCTAGAATCTTTCATCTCATCTTCTTCTGTACGTTTAACAACACGAATAGTCTTGGTTGTTCTTTTACCATATGCATTCATATCAATAAATGGTAATCTTTTAGAATGATTTGCATCATAATATATATCATGAAATTGTTTAAATCTAGTACATCCAATCAAAAATTTTTCTTTATTTTGTGCTTTATACCAAAATACTTTTTTTCTTATATCAGTTGTTCTTAATCTATTATTAATAACCATTACCCCATAATCATCAGTAACTTGTAAAAAAACTTGATCAAATAATTCTCTAGTAGGAAACATACCTGCATAATGTTCATATAATTTCTTTCTATTATTAATAAAATCTTCACCTAATAAAAAAACAAAATCAAAATTAGATCTTAATTCTGGCTGAATACCTAAGGAATATTGCATCGATAATATAAATGTTAGTTGATAATGTCTACCCTCATTGAAAATTGTTAATACATTTGGATCTTTTAGCCATAAATGTTTTGTACTCATACAATCATCCATAATTAAAAAAGTTCTTGGATCTAAAGGTTTTTTATTGTTTTCTTTTCTTTTTTGATTTTTATCTAATATAATTCTTTGTCTCCCTAAAAGTCTAGGTATAATATCCTCTTTATATTCATGATGAATAAATGACACTGGAAAAAATTCATTATAAAATCCTGTCATTTTATCAGTGGGGGCAATTATTGTCCCACATGGTATTTCATTAATATAATTTAAAATATCTCTAATTACCCAACTTTTACCAGATCCAGATTTTGCTATTATTGCAATTCTAGGATTTAGAAAATCACCATGACTATCATGAACTAAATTATTTAAATCAAATTTATCTAATTGTAAACAGTCACTGCCAAAATTTATATCTTTAAAAGCTGTCATTACTATTATATAGATATTTTATTCTCTAAAAATTAGGAAGATCTGTAAAAACATCCTGGTCAAATAATGATGTGGAATTTGATAAAAAAGATTCATCTATTAATTGTTTGGATTGATCAAAATAAGAAGCAGCTGACCATACCAATGATCCAATTATAAGAGGAACTTTCATAGTAATATATAAAGATGGACATCTACATTTTCCATCAGAATTTTGTGAGGGTTTTAATTTTATTTTTTTATTTTCATACCCAACATCAATGTATAAAATAATATAAGTAATAATTCCTGCTATTAAACCAAATAATATTGGATTTAAAGTGTCAATATTCATATAATAATGGTTAGAAAATTTATAAACCATTAAATTTTGAAAAATATATTCCTTTTCTTTTTTCTTTATTTATTTCTGAATTTATACTATTTTTTATAGTTTTTATTTCAGAATTTATAGAATCTTGTAAATTACTAAAAACATCTTCATATTCATCATCATTTCCTATATAAGGAATAGAACTTTCACTATCTATATTATTATTTTTTTGTTCATTTAAAACTATATTTTTTATTTCATTTTCTGATTCAACATATTTAATCTCATTTTCTGATAAACTTTTTTTAATTTCATTTTCTGTTTGAAGTATTTCTTCATTTAATTGATTTTTATTATCAGAATAATATATTTTTATAGGTATAGATTGCTGTTTATTAGAACTATTATCACTATTATTATCACTATTATTAATATTTTCAAAAATATTATTAGTAAGAATACTTTTTTTCATTTCTTCTAATAATTTAGTTGTTTCGCCTTCACTATCATTACTATCATTACTATCATTATTATCATTACTATTATTATAAGATACTTTAAAACTTTTATCTGATACTATATTAATTTCTGATTCTACAAGATCTGGATTTTTTATTTTGGGGTTTTTTCCTAAATCACGAGAAAGTAACTGTTTTAAGTTTTCTGAATCAATATTTGATATTGGTTTATCTACTTCTTGATTACCAAATAATAAATTATTCCCTAAATATTGACTTAATATATGTTGAACAGGTAACATCTTTCTAATTGCCTCTTTTATACTTTGTTTAATTATATCATTACAATCTCTTTGATTTCTTTTTCTCTCAATTGGTTTTACCTCATGATAAAATAAATATGGAGCATTATAAAATTGTCTAGCACACTCTACATAACATCTATGAATAAATTTTGATAAAGAAATATTAAGATAATTCTCTTCTATATTAGAAGCATCTAATCCTGAATTATTATTTGATAATAATATAATATTTGCTTTAACAACTGCTTTTAGAAGATCTTCTAAAAAATCACATCTACTTGATGTCTTTATTCTCATTGTTTCACAATCAATCAAATTAGAATTCCAATTTGGAATTCTTTTTATAAATTGTTGAAAAGCTTTTAATAATTTACGCTCTTCACCTTTTTTAATTATTTTTTTAGATTCATTATAAATTGATTCTAATCCTTCATAAATATGTGGTGATAAAATATTTATTAATTGAATTGTATATTCATTTTTTGTTTCAACTAAAAAATTCATATATATATATATATATATATGATTATTTAAATATTTTTACTTAATTATGCGTTATTACCTCTTTTACTTAAAAGTTCATATTGTTTTTTATCAGCACATATACATCCTGTTCCCATTTTACCAGAACATGACATATTAGTAGCAACATATTTTGAGCCTAATTCCCCTTCTTTAATTCTGGGATCATTTTTTAAATTAAATGAAACAGGCCATTGTTTACCGCAACAATCCGGACTACACATATTAGTATCTAATTTATAACAACTTTTTAAATTACTACCACTGCTAAATGCCTCATTCATTTTTCCTGATAATAAATAATATAAAACAAATGCAACAAAAACATATACTAAAGTTTTATTTTCAAACATTATATATAATAATAATATAAAAAATTTAATTATTATTAAAATTATTCAATTGGACGAACTTTTAAATAATTTAAATTATTTAAATTATTTAAATTATTTAAATTATTTAAATTATTCAATTGGACGAACTTTTAAATATAAATCCTCTAATATCCATTTTTTATTTTTTAATACTCTGGATTTATAAAAAATTTTTAAATTTAAATCTTTTATTATAATATTATACATTTCTATATATGTTTTATCGTTAGCAACTTTTTTAAAAAATTTATCTTCACTTATTTCATATCCAAATTTTTTTATTGCTCTTTCTTGTATTCTATAAAGTTCATTTTCTAAAAAAATTATTATTTTATTTTCATTTTTAATATTAATTTTTAATTTTGAATTTATACATTTTATAATATAAATACCTTCTGGTGTAATTATTATTGATCCTTGAGTTTTTCCTAAATTATAATGATCAATGAAATGAAATAAATCCGATACACTTGGAAACTCATATAATATATTATCTTTTGTTCTTGATCCTGGTTTTGGTGTTGCTGGATGTGTGTGAAATATATATTCAAAATCAAAAGCATCTGGCATATTATCTGGTAATAATATTAAATCATCTACTCTATCAGATATATTTTGTTTAGCATTAATTATTATTCTTTGTAATCTAGATTTACCAAAATCTAATAATCCAGAATGTTCTGAATATCTTAATTTATTTTTATTATCAAAATATTTTCTGTCATTACTACCATCTATCATTAAAGCTTCCATAATTCTTAATTGATTTTTAGATATTTTTATATATCTTTCTTCATATTTTTTATAAACTCTAGCATTTATTTGATAAGTATCAAACATTTATAATTATTAAATTATTTAAATTTTTATTATTTAAATAATTTAATAATTATATTATTATAAAATCATAGAATCATATGAATAATTATAATTATTATTATTCATCATCTGACAATATTTTAAAAACAATTAATACAGATGGTTATTGTGTCGTAAAAAATATATTAAATAATGATGAAATAGAATCAGCAAAAAATGGATTATGGAATACAATGAATTATTTAACATCTAATTGTAATAAACCTATTGATAAAAAATGATCCTAGTAGTTGGGATTCATTTTTTGACTTATATCCAATCCATAGTATGTTACTACAAAATTGGCAAATTGGTCATGCACAATTTGTATTGGATATTAGACAAAATCCAAAAGTATGTGAAGTATTTTCAAAAATATGGAATATTCCATCTACTGAATTATTAACAAGTTTTGATGCAATTAGTTTTCATTTACCACCTGAAAAAACTAAAAAAGGATGGTATAAAAAACAATAATTACATACAGATCAAGCTCCTAATAAAAAAGGACTACAATGTATACAAGGAATGGTTACTTTATATGATGTAAATAAAGGTGATGCCACTCTTAAAGTTCTTGAAAAATCAAATAATTATCATGAAACATTCTTTGAAGAAAATAATATTAATAATAACAATAATTGGTATAAATTAAATGAAAATGAAATAAATTAAATGAAAATGAAATAAATTTTTTTAAAGAAAAAAAATTGTTCTGAAAAAAAAGTATTAGCAAAAGCAGGAGATATTATATTATGGGATTCACGAACCATGCATCAAGGAATTGAACCAATAAAAGAAAGAAAAAAAGATAATTTTAGATGTGTTGTATATGTTTGTATGACTCCAAGATCATTATGTAATAATTCTAATTTAAATAAAAAAATTTCTGCTTTTAATAATCTAAGAATGACAACTCATTGGCCACATAAAGTCAAATTATTTTCTAAATTACCCCAAACATATGGCAAACCTATTATTGATGTGCCTAATTTAAGTCCTCCTATATTAACAGATCTTGGAAAAAAACTTGTAGGATTTTAAATTATTTAAAATAAATTTATTATTCTAATATAATGAAAATTGGAATTGTTCAGAATAAACCCGGATTAGATAAAAAAAAAAATTTAAAAGATATATTAGAATTAATACCAAAAAATGATTTTGATATTTTAGTTTTGCCAGAATGTTTTAATTCTCCATATGGTATTGAATTTATTAAACATTATGCTGAAAATTTAGAAGAAGAAGGAGAAACATTAATATTTTTAAATAAATTATCATTAAAATATAATAAATCTTATATCATAGCAGGATCTATTCCAGAGTATAAAAATTACAAATATTACAATACATGTACTGTTTGGTTTAATGGTAATATAATAGCTATATATAGAAAAATATATTTATTTGATTTTGTAAATAATGAAAAAAGCAAAGTTTTTAAAGAATCAGTTATTTTAAGTTCTGGTAATAAACCAGTTTTTTTTAAAACTCCTTGGGGAAATATTGGGTTAGGGATATGTTTTGATTTAAGATTTAATGAATTATCTAATTTTTATAAAAAAAATGATTGTAATATATTAATATATCCAGGTAATTTTACAAAATGGACTGGTGATTTACATTGGAAATTATTATTAAGAGCAAGAGCAATAGATAATCAATGTTTTGTAGTAGGCTGTGCTACTGCTGAAAATATACAAATGAAATATAAATCATATGGTCATTCAATAATAGTAAATCCACTTGGAGAAATTAATCTAGAATTTGATTCAAATAAAGCTTCTGAAATATTTGATATAAATTTAGATCAAATACAATTTATTAAAAAATGTATACCACTAAATAATATAATAACTTTATAGCCCTTGCAGTTCTTCTAATACAGTCACATCTATAATTTTTATCTATTAATAATATATGTTTTATACAACAACAGGTGAATTTAAAATAAAAGAACATTTTGATACAACAGGTGAATTTAAAATAAAAGAACATTTTGATACCGAATTTATAAAAACTAAATCAACAGATAATAATAGTCTAGATATGTGGCATTATGATGTAAATGGACATTTAAAATCAGGTGTAATTTCCGATAAAGATGGTAGTTATCAAATATGGACAGGATATTGTTATGATAATGGATGTCCCAAAATATATGGAAAAAATAAACCTAACCTAAAAATTGATAAAGATGGTACAACATTTGTCAATAAATTATGTGTAGGAAGTGAATGTATGACATCAAACAAATTAATATTAATTAATTTAGTTGTTGAAATGATGGTTAAACAACTAAATAAAAATCCTGAATTAGATAATAAAAATATAGATGATTTAACAGAAGCAGAATTATCTGATTTAGTAGAGGTAATGAAAAAAAATAATAATAAATAAAATATTTAATAATATATGACAAATAATATTATTAAATATTTTGAAAAAGGTATATATACAGAAGAACAAACATATGAATATATTAAAGATTTAAATAATTGTGAAATAATAATTTCACAATTAAATTTTTATAAATTATCAAAAATACACCAAAAAAAAATTTATCCTTTTATTAAAAGAGATCAACATTTGAAAGATTTAAGTTTACCTTTTTTATTAGATATTAATGCTACAAAAGATCAATATTTATTAACTGAATTAGAAATGAAGTATTATCAAAATAAAATTGATGATTTTTTTAATGATAATAATAATTTAGAAAATTATTATTTAGATCCTTATAATTTAACAAGATTTGGTTATATAAATAATCTTAATAATATATCTAAAGTTACAAATTGTGTACCTATTAATCATGATTTTAAATATATAAAATATCATAATACAATTCAAAAATTAGGATTTTATATTTTGCCAAAAAATGTTAGTCCTGGATTTAAAAATTTTAGAAGAATTGTTCATACACTAAAAAATTATTTTAATATTTCTTTGTTTGTTGATAATTTAGAAAATGAATTAGATTCAGATGATAAAAAATTCTTTGAAGGAGTGGATATACATTATATAGCAAATATGCAAAATTATGAACTAGCTGATTATATATATTCAAAGCAACTTACTATTCTTATTTGTATATATGGATTTTATAAAAGAAAAAGTACTATTACTGCAAAACCTGCACCTATAGTAATAAGTTATCAAGAGCCCCCTGTAATATATCCAAAAAATTGTTATGATTATAATTTAATAGATATTAATTTATACAAAACATTAAAAGAATATGGTAATATTAATGAGAATAATTTTAATTTTATAACTTTAAAAAAAACTTTTATATTACCAACACCATATTATTCAGATTTTATAAATATTACTGAACCAATATATGATAGTAATTCTATAAGAATTGGTTTAATTGCAAATGCTCCTAAGATATCTCATGAAATTATAAAATTAATAAAAAAAATAATTAAATTAAATCCTAATATTATTGTAACAATATATGGTTATATGAATAAAGAATGGATAAATTCTTTATTTGATTCTTCTCAAGTAATACATGATATATATGATAATACAAATCCAACAAATTTATTAGATAATATTTTATATATTGATCCAGTAATTATTAATAGTCATTCAACTTCATTAGAAATTCTTAAACTTAAAAGACCTATAATTGGATATTATAATCCAGAAAGATATTTAGGTTCTTTTTCTCATTCTATTATTACTGCATTAAATATGCAAAAATATTTATTAGCTGATAATATAAATGATTATGTGAAACTAGTTAAATTATATACATATAATGCGGATGTATATTATAGTTTTTATAAAAAATTTAAAAAAAAACTAAAACAATTTCCTATAACATCTGATCAATACTATGTTGATGATTTTGTTGAAACTCTAAATTCTTTCTATAATAACTATTATGAGGAAAAAATTAAAAATATTATTTAGAAAAATGATAATCTTTTGATAATTTTCTAATTGAAACACATCTTTGTGATGAAATATACTCTAAAGATTCGTTTGGATTACAAATAGCAAATTCAGAATCAAATGCTAATCTTTTTACAGATTCATCTCCCTGTTGAATAGCAGTAAAATCCTTTTCATCTCTTCTTGGAAAAAAAAACCCTATACCGTCTAATTGAATTCTAAACTTTCTAGAACAAAAACTATCCTCTATAAATCGTAATGTCCAATGTTGTTGTTTTTCATGTGATGAAATAATTAAAATTTTTTCTATATCTTTTTTTACTCTAAATTTATGTAGATAACCTGATTTTGTCGGATACATAGCACATCCAACAATATAATCAGCTGCTAATCTTTTATTAGGAGAAAAATATGCAACCAATCTATCTTCTCCTAATCTTATATCGTATGGATTAAATGATTCTCTATTTAAAGATCCATGGTAAAGTATACTACCTTTTGGTATAGTGTAAAGAGTTGTTTTTGAAGGTTCCATATAATTTAAATATCTATCATTGTAAATACTCATTTGTTGATGTTTCAATACATCTGCTTCATCTATATCTTCCCCTCCTTTTTGATTATTTTCATAATCTAAATTATAATATTTTAAAGAGATTTTATCAATCATTATATTATATATATATATAAATTTGAAAAATTTGAAAAATATATATTTTATATAGATTTATTCTAATTAAAACTTGAAATATTATAATATTGATTTAAAAATATAATATATATTATTTACTAATAAAATGGAAGGGCATGCACAAGATCAAACAAAAACAACAGATTTTAAAAAATTTTTTAATAAATCTAAGAATATGCCAAAACCTGTAAAACAACCTAGTAAATTCTCTAATAAAGAATACAATCATTTTAAAAGTACAAGTACAAGTTCAAGTTCAAGTTCAACGGAGGAATTTGCTAATAAAAAACAAGAACATTATTCTTCTAATAAAGAATTTAACCAATCAAAAACTATTTTTAATAATAAAAACTATGAGAATTCTCATACAACTGAAAAAAAACCACAAACTACATTTAATAACGAAACCTATAATAACAAAACCTATGACAAATTAGAGCCTACTGACATATTATCTAACTTTTCTACAAAAACAGGCGTTTCGTCGTCTAGGTCTGGAAGATTTAGTGATCACGCATCAAATAACATGTCTAATGAGCGACCTAGCCGATTTAATAATTATAATTCCAATGATATGTCTAATGATAGACCTAATCGATTTAATAATAATAGATCTAATGATAGACCTGACAGATTTAATAATAATAGATCTAATAATCATAGATCGAATGACAGACCTGACAGATTTAATAATCCACAACCAACACAGGAAGATCGACCTCCTACGAATGGAGATATGATTTGGATTGAAAATAAAATAAAAGAACTTGAAAACATTATTAGTTCAACAAAATACATGTCACAAAATAAAAAAGAAAATATTGAAAAAACACTTCAAGAATATAAAGAAAAACAAAAAAACGCATTTCCTTCTCTAAAAGGAAATGCATCAACAAAAAATACAAATATATCTTGTTGGAATACACAATCTTCTAAAATATCAAGTAGTGAAGGAGTTGATACAATAAATAAACAGACACGAAAACAATGTGCTGCTATTAAAAAAACACAGACTGATAAAGAAGATGCAGTAAAACTTGAAAAACAAAAACAAAAACAAAAAATTTATAATGAACATATTGAAGATGAATTTACAGGAATTGACTTTATATCTGATGATGAATATGATAGTGAAGATCTTTAAGATAATTTATTCTTAACATACAAATTATAAATTTTTTTATTTTTCTGACTAAGAGCTAATTTTACCATAGTTTTATCTATTTTAATAATAGTTTCAACTGTTTTTACATTAGTATCATAATCTTTCATTATATTAAATAATTCTTTTATTTTTTCATTTTTAACTAAATGATATACTATTTTATTTAGATTTATAATATCATTAAATGATTTATCAGTAAATATTTTTTGTAGATTTGTAATTTGTTTTTTATTAATATTTTTTAATGATGTCTGGTTTAAATCAGAACTAAATTTCATTTCATAATATGAAATTGCGGATTTTTTAAATTTAGGATTATGTTTATTTATATGATATGATGTTTTTGAACATGTATGAAACCCATGAATATCATGTAAAAACCAATTTTGATCTGTATAAATATTTGTTTCTATCACATCTCCCCTAGATATTGATTCTATCACATTTTTCATCGAATTTAATAAAATTTTATTATTATTTTTATATCTAATTAATAAACTTTTATAAAAATTTTCATGTATTGTTAATGGAACAAGGACTTTATCAACTTTATATAAAATTAAACTTTCATTAATATCACAATATTCATCTATTAAATCTTTAGATGCTTCAAATAAACTAGTATCTTTACATTTTTTTTCAGAATTATAAATATATAATTTAATAGATTCTGAATCTATCTCATTATTAAAACTATTTTTTAAATCATATAATATAGATATCAATCTTCTCATATCATTTTGAGAAAATTTAATAATTTTTAATTTTATTTTCTCATCATTAATTATTATTTTTTCTTTTAGTATTATTCTATTTAATAATATTAATAAATCATTATTATTTGGTTGAATTAACTTTATTGCATTACTATATTCTAATATATCAGTTAATAATTTATTATGTTGCATATTAGAAATAAAAATTATAGGAAATAATTTTTTATTATTATTTAATTTTAATAAATCTTTTATTCTAGTTTTTTCATTTTTTAATGTTATTTTTTCAATATCATTAATAATTAAGGCAAAATTTTTATTTTTTTTATTTATAAAAAATTTCTCTAACGTATCTCCTTGAAAACAATTTATTAAATCATCAAATAAATTTTTGGCTTTTTCATCCTTATAATCTAACCATTTATAATAATATAAATTATTATCTAATATTATTTTAGTAATTAAATTTTTACCAACTCCATGATAACCTTGGATTACTATAGAATTATTATTTTCATTTTTAAAATTTGTTAACCAATGGTTAAATTTTAAGATATTATTAGAATTACCAATAATATCTTTTATTTTTTTAGGTTTATATTTTTCTATCCATAAATCTGACATATTTAATAATTATATTTAATAAAATATCTATTTATTTAAATGTCTATTTATTCAATTTTAGGTATTTTATAATTATCTATTTTATAATTATCTATTTTCCATTTAAAATGTTTTGCATATTTTAAAAAATCTCTTTTTCTATGAATTTTTCCATTTTCTAAATCAGTAATAAATATATTAGGATATGATACAAAACATTTTTTGGATATTTTTTGGATTTCTATTAAATATTTATCTAATGGATAAACTAAATCTTCCATTAATTCAAATAAAATTTTAAATATATTATTTTTTAGTGCATATGCAAATCCACCATATGTATCTTTCGCATTATAATATTTATTATTTATATTAATATTATCCCATTTTTTCTGAATACCTCCAAAATATAATATATCATAATTTTTTATTTTATCTACCAAAGATAAATGAAGGGTTTCATAATTATTATGTATATATATATCATCTTCTAATATTAATATTCTTTCATAATTTTCATATATTGCATCCTTAATTGCATTCATATGAGCAATTAAATTTCCTAATTGAGATTCTAATTTTATTTTAGTTTTTTCATATAATGGTTTTTTTTCATGTTTACCAATATTATTCCAATGATTCCAACATTTACTTTTAGTTTTAAATTTATTTTGTAAATCTATGTTTTTTCTTAAGTATATATTCTCGTCAAAAATAAATTTATTCATATATTTATTATCTAAATTTTTCTGATATAACCATCTTTGATAATATTTCATATATTTCTTATCAGTTTTTATTAAAACACCATCTATTATTTTATATTTTATATTCTTTGAATTAAATGTTCGAGTTAATGTTTTTATTTTATCTCTTTCATTAGGTAAATTAATTATATAAATACAATCAAAATAATCCTCAAATTTATTACTACTTTTTTTAATTTTTTTTTTTTTAATTTCTAACCTATTTTGTTCTCTTTTTAAAGAACTATCTGAATCTGACTGTAAGTTATTTGGCTTATTTATCATTTGATAATCCATCATAAATGGATCAGAATCTATGAGATGTTCATTATTATCTGAAAATGTTTTATTAAAAGTAGTATCTATTTTTCCAGAAGACGTTTTTTCAAAATTACTATCTAATATTTTATCAATCTTTTTATCAATATTTGTATTATACGAATTTAATACATTTTTAAACATTTCTTCTAATTTGCTAGAATTTATATCTTTTATTTCTGATTTTAATTTATCTATTTCTTTAATTTTATCACATGTTATTTCTTTTAAGTATTTCTCTCTTGATAATGTAATTATTTTATCAACATTTAATGTGTCAGGAACAATCACCTCATTAATATTCTCTTCATTAATATTTATTTTCATAGTTAATACATACTCATTTGTATCTACTTTTTTTTTATCTTCTTTCGATCCATCTGATCCTACTTTTTCATTACATATATCATTCGACACATCATTAGACACATCATTAGACACATTATTTGATGACGTAATTTCATTAGTTATGTCATATGAAATCATAATGTCATCGGAATCTTTATAATTATTATTTAAATCATCTGTAAATATATTATTATCTAAATCTGTTAAATTATTAAATATATCATCCATATTATTATATATTCAATATATAAATATTTAATTAAATAATTCAAACATTTCATATTCGGATCCAAAAAATATAGGAGTTCTTTTATGTATATTATTTAATGGAAAATCTATTTTTAATATACTTTTTTCACCATCATTAGAAAAACCTCCTGCTTTTTCAATTATATAAGCAAAAGGATAAGCTTCATATAATATTCTTATTTTTCCATTCTTATTTTTTATATTACCTGGATATAATATTATCCCACCTTTTATTAAAGTTCGATGAAAATCTGCAACCATTGACCCTACCCATCTCATATTATAACTTTTTTTTATTAAACTATCTATAAATTCATTATATTTATTATCATATAAATATTTATATGACTCATTTATTGAATATATATTACCTTCTTCTTTCATTTTAAAATTATTACAAATTAAACTCCATTTATCTTGTAATGGATCTAAATTATAAATATCTATTATACCATATTTACAAATAACTAATTGTGTACAACCACCATATAAACTATATCCTGCTGCTACTATATTATTCCCATCTTTTATCTTATTATTATCATATTCAAATACACAAAATATTGTACCTACTGTTATATTTACATCTATATTAGAAGAACCATCTAATGGATCAAAAGCAACAAGATATTTGCCATTTTCATTTACTAAAACTAAATTTTCTTCCTCCTCAGAAACTAAATATTTTATACTATCAAGTTTACATAGATTTTCTTTAAATATAGAATTTGATTTTATATCAAGATATTTAATTTGTTCACCACTACTATTTTCACTACCTAACACATAACTTAAATCTAATGGACTTGTTTTTTGTATTATATAAGATATTTCCTGTACACTTTTATATATTTTATTTAGTATAAGATCTAAATCGTTATTTATCATTATTAAATATAATATTAAAATTAATATCTACCTTAAAAAATTAATTAAATGTGTAAATAATATTATCATCATTCAAACTCGATATAAATCATTATTATCAGTAAATGATATAACTTATTTATTTTTTTGATAAATTAAAACAAAAATATATATTTAATATATAAAATATGATTCTTATTATTCTAAATAAACTAAGCGGATCTGGTAAAAGTCTACAAATATTTCAAAATTATGTCAAACCTTATTTATTAAATAATAATTATGATTATACACTTGTTAATGATAATAATTTTAATAATGTTAATTTTCATCAAATTAAAAAAATTATTATTATGGGAGGCGACGGTACACTTAGTTATTGCATAAATAACAATATATGCAATGATAAATTAATATATATTATACCAACAGGATCAGGAAATGGTCTTGCTAAAAATTTAAATATATGTAATATAAAAGATTCAATAAATGCGTTAAATTGTGATAATAAAGTAAAAATTAAATTACAAAATATTAAATATAATAATAAATCTAAGAAAAGTTTTTTATATATAACTTTAGGTTTAATATCAGATATTGATATTGATTCAGAATGGTTAAGATATATTGGAGATACTCGATTTTATTATGGAATTATTAAATTTTTATTATTAGGTAAAGTTCTTAAATGTTATTTATCATATTGTGATCAATATGATCATGTTAATGATATTAGTGGAGATTTTTGTATGTTTTGTTCTGGTAAGTTACCATGGATATCAAATGATTTCAATATGATCCCTAATATAAATTATGACGATGATCTAATTGATATTATTTATATTGATAGACCAATCACTTTTATAGAAAGATGTATTTTTTTGTATTGGTTTATAAAAAAAAAACATATTGATTGTTGTGATTTTATTAAACATATACGAGTTAAAAATTACGTATTAGAAAAATTTAATGACGATAGTAAATTTGTATATGACGGAGAAGTATTAAATACAAATAAGATTTCTGTTAATGTCACATCTAATATGAAACAAAATCATCTACATTACTCTTTATTTACATCTTTAGAAAAAAATGATAATTTTATTACAGTTTATAAAAATTAATATATTTTAAATGCTGATTATGGTAATTTAAAAACATTGCTTTGTCATAGTTGGCTTCTTTATATATGTAAAATCAAAAACATATATAATCCTACAAATCATCATATTAGTTTTAGTTAACACTAAAACTAATATTTATTGTTAATTTTACTTAATTAAACATATATCATTCATATATATGGATATAGATATTGATGCAGAATTTTATAAAAAAAACTATTTAGATATACGTGATCTCGAAGATGAAAAAGTAAAAGATCATTTTATTAAATATGGATTTTGGGAAGGAAGAATTGCTAGTCAAAAAATGTTAGATGATAGAATAAATAAAAATATAGAAATTGCCAAAAAAATGAATGAATCTATAACTGATTATAACTATAAAAAAAAAAATTATGAATTAATAAATATTATTATTAGAACATCCAATAGACCAAATTGTTTTAAAATTAATATTAATTCTATAAAACAACAAAATTATAAAAATCTGGTTTTACATATAACATATGATAATTTAGAAACTTTACATTATATAAAAAATACATTATCAGATATTGAATTACAATATAACTTAATAGAAGTTAAAAAATCACACGAAGAATGTTATTATAATAATTATTGTAATATCGTTTTAGAAAATATTCAAAATGGTTTTATTATATTTTTAGATGATGATGATAAATTTTATCATCTAAATTCACTCAAATATATTAATGAATATTTACACGAAGATCGATTTTTAGTTTGGGAATATTTCAGACCTGATAAAATTATCGGGCCCAAAAAAGGACAAGTCAAATCTGGACTAATTACAAGTTGTGGGTTTTGTTATCATTCAAAATATAAATCTAAATGGATGATTAAACGTGCGGGAGATTATGATTTTGTAAAAAATTTAATTAATAATAATCTATTAAAAATAGCTAAAATAAATAAAGTAATAACTTCTGCCATTAATTTTAAATACATTTATGGAGAAGGCAATTGTATAGATTTAAATTAATCATATTTATAATTATATCCCATAGGTCTTGCCAAAAAATATAAAACCTTAAATTACTTTTAAAATTTAAAATATAATAATATTAGTTTCACACCATCTTAATTTAATATAAAACGAATATATAAATTTATCTTTATTTATTATATCTAAAGTAATTAATATATCCAATTTGACATAAATAAAACATATTAATTTTTTAATAAATATATTCATTTATATAATGAATTTATATGAAAGATATGAGAATATATTTACATATGATGACTTGGCATTTAATAAAACAAAATTAATACCACAAACATTATCTGCTAATTTATATCTAAAATATAAAAATAATACAGATTTTTTAAAAAATAAATTTAATGATAAAATCGATAGACAAATTATAGATATTCAAAATATCTATTTATTTACTTTTAATAGAGGTAAACAATCTGGTGGTAATTTTTTCCATTTTCATTTTCATTATTTACAAAAATTAATAGGGTTTTTAGAATTAAATGATGAAAATATACAATTAGGTATTCCACTAAATATGTTAGAGTTTCAAAAACTACTTATATTATCAATAGTACCTGAATCCAAAATTGTATATTTAGATATTTATCGTTATAATTATAATATAACAAATGGTTATATTGGTTTATATCAAAATATTAATTCTTTACCAAATAAACTATTTGATATATACCAAAATATAGGATTAAAATATATATCTAATCAAATATCTGATTATAAACAACATCAAAATATTAATAATTTATTTATTCGTAGACATAATGCAGGTAATGCAGGCATTAATAGATATATTATTAATGAAGACGAATTAATTAAATATTTAAATACTATGAATTTTCAATATTTCTATTTTGAAGATTATGAATTAAAATTAAAATTATTTAATCTTCTTAAATTAAAACCAAAAAATATTATTATTGAAATTGGGGCAGGTCTTACTAATTTATTATATTTTCCAAAAAATATTTTACAAAATATTAAATTTATTATCATAGATCAACATAATTGGAAATTAAAAAATTCACGTATTTATGATATTATAACTAAATTAGAGCTTAATCATACTATTATTACATGTAATAATCAAATAATTAATGAAAATGATTTACAAAATAATCCATTTAATGTTGATATTGATGAAATAAATAAAGCAATCAATTCAAATATTTGAAGATACTACGATAGTAATGAATCAAGTTGAAATTGATATTATATATTAACTCTTACCATTTTTCAGGCAATTTTTATAAGAGCAAAAAAATCATCTGCAAAGGTATTTCTCCGAACCAATGCTTTCTCTTCTTTCTTCTCAGAAAGCTCCTGGATGTCCGCAATGGTCTCCTCGAGCTTAATCTGGAGATTATTTCTCGTCTTTAGAGCATGCGTATCATGGAGCTGAATCAGAAGACTATTTTGAAGATCCGTGAGATATTTTTTTTTAATCTTCCAAAACTTGTCAAAGTTTTCTGCTTTTTTATTCCAAATATCAGAAAGCTCTTTTTCATCAGCTTCAGTTTTACTCCTTGGATCCTTAAATTGATTTTTCAGAATAATAGACTCTCTGCCACTAATTCCATCTTCAGTGAATTCTACCTCTGTATTCACCATAATTACTATTTAATGAATGGTATGTTTATGAACTTTAACATACAGATATGTATCAATATATATTCCTTTATATTGAATTTTTATATGGATGAAATAAATATAGCAATCAAGTTGAAATTGATATTATATATTAACTTTTACCAATGTAAATTATCTTAACATATCGTTTCTTAAAGAAAACCATGAATCATCGCACCTAGGTTAATTCCTCGTCATCGTCGCAATCACTACACAAGTAATGTCCTTGATTATGACAATATTTACTTCTAACCTCGCACAGGATGCAATTGCTTCAGGTTTAGCGAGGATTCCAATCTCTTACTATTTGATTTGACCTTTCTATTGATTTAGTGAAAGCAACGCTTGGTGTCCCAGTGAGATGACGACCAACAACCGGGACAGGATTTTGGACTAAATTCGCACCGAGATCAATATCAACAAAAGGTTTAGGTGATTCCCCGGTCATAGAACGGCAATCTATAAGATCTTCCATAAGTTCCGCGGGTTTAACAAACTGAGAAAAATTTCGAGTAAGTTTATAAATCTTAGCAGCTTCCTTAATTCTCTTAATCAAAACATATTTTTTCCAGTATCTTTGGATTAAGAAAGCATATTTTGAATTGTCAATTACACAATTCCTCTCCAGTATAGAATTTCTATTTTTCAAAAAACTTACACTCGCTTCTAAAACTTCAACCTTTTTGTTCAAAATATTGAATTTTTTCTCCAGTTTATTTTCGTCTACCTTTTCCAAATTTTTATCATCTAATTTCTGCGACAGAGTTTTGTTGGTTTTTTCAAGAGTTTCCATTCGCTTCACTAATTCCTTCAGCTGGTTTTCGTGACACCATAAACCACCATATATCAAGGGTGGACGCACTTGCGTTATACTACAACATAGTTGTTCTGCATCACCTTTCCAGTATCCTTTCAAAATCCTGTCGTATTGATGATACATAAGTGTCTTCACCAATTCATTAAATTTTTTTACAGTATCAGGTGGTTGTCCCTGGGCGGTTGCTTCATCTGGAACCTTGAAAAACATGCACGCGAGCTTGGTTGCGTGTGGATTAACATGCGCGTGTATATCTGTACTATTTTTACACCCCGCGGGGATTTTGCACATTTTTTCTATTTCCGTTTTGAGAGCATCAACAGTCCATTCGAGCGCCATAGTGTTCGTGTTCGTGTTTATGTTGCTCGAGTATGATGCAATTTATCAAATAAATATTTATTTTCAATTTCAATTTTTATCATTTTTACACTTTTTAACATTTAAAACGTCGATTTTTATATAAAATTATATTTATTGGTTCTGTTATAACTTTTGTTCCACCAATAATATTTAAATCTATTTATTATACCTAAAGTAATAAAATAGTTGAGATTTAACAGTAGAAATCTTTAATTACATTTGTAAAATATTGATTGTATTATAATTTAAAAATATAGTAATATATTTTATATTAAATATATAGCAATTTGAACGTATCAGTAAGATCGGTCATTCGAATATCCCCCAAAAAAATATTAATAAAATTATTAGTATTTTTTTTTTATTCAATCATTGAACGAGCAATATCTTCCTCATAAGTACGATATTGCTCTGGAGTATAGAGTATTTTTAAAAGGCCTTCAAGCTCTTTTTTTTTCTTCTTGTGAGCAATATCTTTCTTACGAGCAAGATATTGCTCAGGAGGATAGAGTATTTTTAAAAGGCATTCGAGTTCATCTTCACTCCTATTCGAAATATTAGAAGGGTCGAATTGCGGTTTCATCTTGATGTTATGATTACTCTAAAATTGTACAGAAAGTGTAAATAAATACATCTATTGAGATATTTTCATTTTCAATTTTTTATTTATTACACCTACAATAGTTAAAATGAGATAAAATAATTTATCGAAGGCAGATGCATACCCTTCAGCAAAAGCAGTTAACAATGCGACTGTTGAGGTGTAGACTGTAATTTTTTAGCGAAATTATATGTATCTTTGCATATATCTTTTAATGTTTTTATAGCTTTCCAATTTAATTCCTTATTAGCCTTTTCTGTATTACAATAAACTATATCCAAATCACCTTCTCTTCTCTCTTTAATTTTATAAGGTAATTTTATTTTATTTATTTTTATAAATGTATTTACTATTTCTAATACACTAATACCATTCCCAGTTCCTATATTATAAAATTCATAATTATTTTCTAAATTAACTATTTTTTTACATGCTGCAATATGAGCATCTGCTAAATCAACTACATGTATAAAATCTCTTTTTGCGGTACCATCTTCAGTAGAATAATCATCCCCAAATATACTTAAATAATTATAAATATCATCCAATTTTGAATCTAAATTATTTTTTATAGCAACTCGTATAACATAAGGCATTAAATTATTTGGTATATCATCTGGATCTTCTCCCAATAAACCTGATGGATGAGCCCCTACTGGATTAAAATATCTTAAACTTATAATTTTCATTTTGTTATATTTAGATTTAGAAATATCCTGTAATATATTTTCAATCATATACTTTGATTGGCCATATGGATTTGTTATACCTATACCTATTTGTGAATTTTCATATAGGGGAGATTTACTAAATCCATAAACTGTCGCAGAAGATGAAAATATAAAATATTTTACACAATAATGTTGACATGTTTCTAATAAATTCAATGTACCTGTTACATTATTTTTATAATAATTTAATGGTTTTTCAATTGATTCATTTACAGACTTGAATGCTGCAAAATGAATAACAATATCAATATTATGATTAAGAAATATATTTATTAAATCTGTATTATTTAAAATATTACCTTCATAAAATTTTAGCATTGTTTTATTATATGATTTACTATTACAAACTAAACTATAAATTTTATCTAAAACTTCTATTTTTGAATTACTTAAATTATCTAAAATAATTACATTATAATTATTATTTATTAATTCTACTACAGTATGAGATCCAATAAATCCTAACCCGCCTGTTACTAAAATATTCATTATATATTATATATATTATAATATAATGTATGATATAATAATTGAACTAATTCAATATATAAAGATATATATTGAATATATTAAAGATAATCATTTTACAAATGAAATTATTCAATAACATATTTTGTGTATTTAGTAATTTATTTTGTATTTTACCAGCATTTTTATTTTATAAAAGTAATAATTATTTTGATGCATTATTTTGTATGTTAACTGGAATAGGATCAACTTTTTATCATTTAAATAATAATAACGCTCCTTTAGTTAATGATTGGTTTAATGAACAGGCAATTAGAAATGTAGATGTAATAATGTCTGATATGTTAGTATTAAATATAGCAACATATATTATATGGGGTCATACTACAAAAAAATTGCAATATCGTGGATTAATTCTACTTGTACTTTTACCATTTGAAATATATATCGTAACATTAGGAAATGAACAACGCGAAAATTTTTTGGCCATATGTTGTATTGCTTGCTTTATTTCACGATTTAGTACATGTAAAGAAAATAAAGTTTTGTTCTTAGGAATAATACTTTCCATATTTGATTTATTGTGTTATAGAACATTCGCTCATAAACACCATCATAATTATAATTTTTTTCATGGAATGCATCATGTATTTGGTTATTTATCAATTGTAATATATAAATATGCAGTGATAGATAAAAATCGAATTCCTAATAGAGAAAGATCAAATTCTGCATTAATGGATTTAGATAATCAAATAATATCAAATGATGATATAACAACAGAATTTAATGATAGGTCTGAATCTAAATTTTCAGAAAATCAAGAACGTTATAATGTTGAAATGAGAAATATGCAATTAAATTAATATATTTAATATTATATAATAATTATTATGATGATGTAGATAAAAATATCTAAATACAATTTATGTTCTAAAAATCTAAATAGTCATTTCTTTTATTAAATTTATTTGAGTTTAATAAAATATTATTTAAATCTTCATTAAGTTTTGGATGTGTATTAGTTTCACTAATTTTAGGGCCAGTCAATTTATAAACAGAATTATTTTGTATTACAATACTACATTTTAATATTACTACATCATTATTTCTACATTCTGTTAATCCTAAACTTCTAATAACACCACGTGCCAAACATTCTTTTAATCCTATTTTTGCATGTACTTTACTCATGTTAACATTTGAAATTTTAAAACATTCTGTTTCATAATTTTTATTTACATATGAGATTAATTCTCGAGCATATTTACTTTTTAAACTATATCTTATTTGTGTATTTTGATATATCATTGGTGTTTTTTCACTCATAATAGTTACTTTATTTGATTTAGTAAAAGCAACAGATAAATGATATGCTTCCCCAACAGTGAATTTTTCACCTTTGGAAATTTCATCTTCACTTACTTCATGATCTTCTAATTCCAATTCATGATCGTATTTAACTACCCACGATGGTTCATTAAAATTATCATTATCTAAAAAACACCAATCATAAAGAATTTTTGTATCCATCTCGTGAAATACTTTAGGTCTTTCTACAACATTTAAATTAAAACATTTACCAACCTTTTTTATATTATTTTGATATTCAGATACTAATAAATCTGGTTTTATTGCCTTAATTCCAACTTCTAATGCCTTTTTAGCTGCAATCATTAATTCGTTCTCTTCCCACTTTTCATCACCTATCTTAATAGTATCTCCTACTGATGATACATTACTATCAATATAACACGCAAGTTCTATTCTAATAATATCATTATCTTTAATTTGATAATCATCATCTTCTGTATAAGAATCATGTGCAACAATATTATTAATTGATAAACAAGTTGGTAAACCAATACCTTTAGATAATTTTTTATAATTTTTATCTAAATTTTCTTTCATAAAAGTATCACAAAATGTACAGATATATGATGCTTTTTGTTTTTGTTGACATAGTTCTTTTGCTTTATTTAAAGTTTGATTTGCTATTTCTGCAGCATATTGGTATTTATCAAATTTACCTGACTCCATTATTTGCATATAATTAATTTATCTTTATATTATAATGACATTTAGAAATTTAGAAAACAATGATTATAATAAAAATTATTTAGTTTTGTTACAACAATTAACAGAAACAAATAAAGATAGTATAACATTTAATAAATTTACTCAATTTGTAAATAATCTAAATGAAAATCATATTATTTTAGTTTTTGAAAAAGATAATCATATTATAGCATCTGGTACATTATTAATAGAAAATAAAATAATTCATGGTTTAAGTAGAGTTGGCCATATAGAAGATATAATAGTAGATTCAAATTCTAGAGGATTAAATTTAGGTAAAAAACTTATAACAAATTTAGTTGATTTAGCAAAAAAAAAGAATTGTTATAAAGTAATTTTAGATTGTAATGAATCTAATTGTGTATTTTATGAAAAATGTGGTTTTATGATAAAAGAAATTGAAATGGTAAAATACTTTAACACATAGGAACCATTCAAAATTAAACAAGATAATTAGTAAATTTACAATTTTTAATTTATTTTATTAATATAAATTAAATGTTAAATATTAATGATAATGTGATATATACTTATACAAAAACAGCAATAATTGAAAATATTCATTATGATGATAGTCCTAATTTGTATTATACTATAAAATTAAATAATTTACAAAGGTATCCTCAAACAACTGATAAAAATTTTTTTCTTATAAATAAAATTGGTATCAAATATCCATTTGATAAAGAAGATAAAGTTTTATATTTTAAAATATTTAATACAAAAATATACGATATTATTACTTCAAATCAAAAAACAAAATTCAAAATTCTTTATAATAATAAATTTAAGTATGTTACTGAAAATAAATTAAGAAAAATATAGCCATTTTTCATATATCGCCGAACTACAATTACTTCCATATTTATATAAAGATTTATGGAACCTATATTAACGACCACTTAACATTTTAATACGATTGGATCTTCTCTCATCCCATTGCTCTGGATGAAAATAAATATTTTGCAGAGTTATACTTTTTTGATTAATTTATTAATTGATTAAGTTGTTTTTGTTGTTCTTTCAACTGTTGCCTAAATTCATTCCCCTGTTGTTCTATTCTTTCATTTAATAAATTTACTAATTTTAATAATTTTTTATTATTATCTATTTCTTTTTTTACTTTACATTCTTTTTTTGTAATATGTTGAGTTAAAGATTGAGCATATTTAAATTTTTTATCACAAAAATCACATTTAATCTCAATTTCTGGTTTATTTTGGTTTATTGTTGGTTTAATTATTTTATTTTTTATTTTGTATTTAATATAATCACTATCAAAATTTATATTTTCTAATATTGATTTACGGTCGAATTGTCGTTTAAATGATACTGAATGAAATGTATTATAACCACACCTTTTACATATATATTCGTTTGTTATTGTTATCATTATTATATATTATATATAATATATATGGAAAAAATAATAACTTTTTCTAAAGGTTGGAATTTGATAGGATCGCACTATAATAAAGCAGTTTTTGTGGAGATTGATAATAATAACCCTATTATGGTTGAAAATAGTTTATATAAATATGATACAGAATATATTGCAGCAGATTATATTGAATCTGGTAAAGGATATTGGATTAAAGCATTGACTTATGGAAATATTATTGAAAGAAGTTAT
>Ga0209533_1000161_pt1 | contig 61354 bp, 50 predicted proteins | sample COG_04_FD_184748 | JGI IMG/M metagenome (GOLD analysis project Ga0209533, IMG submission 184748) | Pelagic Microbial community sample from North Sea - COGITO 998_met_04 (SPAdes) (version 2) | ecosystem: Environmental > Aquatic > Marine > Neritic zone/Coastal water | place: Helgoland, sampling...
ACATAGTTTTACCTGAGCCAACTGGCCCACCAATACCTACTCGTACAGGACGAAATGGAGTTTCTGTTTGATGCATCATAGTATTAAGTTAAAAAAATTAAGAAATAAAGAGCCTAGAAAAAGCCGTGGAGTGTCTAGCGCAAGCAATATCAAAATGAGGCATAAAGTAACCCGCTTCATTATGTTCAACCACTAAAGCCTTATCCACTATTTCAGGCAACAAGGATAAGCCATGTAGCAAAGCTCCTTGCACAGACTCGGGACTCATGCGTAGCAATTTAATCGAGGCAGAGGAAAAGTTAGCAAAACTCTGATACCCATAAGCTAATAAACCCGCTCTAAGAGGAACGCCTAAAATTTTGAATTGAATCGCTGTAATTAAGAGATGATGCCCGTGCAATCCTAATTCCTTAGCCTGCTCTGTGTAATCCTGCATGATGACCTCATTCGTCCATAGTTTTTTTAGCAAACGTAAGCGCCCTCTCCCCTGAGCCAAGCTTGCCTCTCTAATCTCACTGGCCCATTTCCAAGCATTAATTTCACTATCTAGACGCTTAATCTGCTGCCAATCAATCTGCTCTTTGCCCAATAATTGAATAATGAAATGTAAATAGGGTAATTCTAAACGTGTTAATGAACAGGCGACATGCTCTTCAAAAAATGTCACCAAATCTTGTTTATCTCTGTAATTACAAGTTGCTGCCCATTCTTCTAAGCCCAAAGAATGCGCGTAACCCCCCGTAGGAAATAGCGGGTCAGAGACCTGAATGAGGTGAGGTAACCACATCCATAAATCTTGTTCCTGAGCTATGTCGGCAGTGGCTATCATCAGTGACTATGAGAGTGTTCTCCTGTGTGGTCGTGGCTATGTGAGTGGCTGTGCTCATGCGAATGGTCATGGCTGTGACCTCCCTGCTTACTCGGCTTAAATACTTGATGAACTTTATGGTAATGAATATGTTCACGTTCCAACATTTGAATGACAGCTAGATCATCTTGGACTAAAATACCTTCTTCGCTAAACGCTGCCTTAAAATGTAAGTTGCCAACCATCCAGCCCATCCAAGCGGCTTTTTTAGGCTCTTGAATAGGGATTAACAAGCAAGCTTCAGGTTGCATTTCGATGCTATACACCTTTGAGTCATCAGCATAAAAAGTCTCTCCATGCTCTAAAGCTTCAACTAAATCAAATGAGAATTCTACGCCATCTTCGGCCACGCCATGCCAGCGTCTACGAGATAATTTGTGCCTATCCACACTCAAAGCAACTGGGGTTAACCCTTGCGGTATATCATGTAAATGTTGAGTAATAATCATAGTTTCGATTAGAAAATATTAAAATAAGAAGTAACGCTGCGCCATAGGCAGAAGATCTGCAGGTTCACACGTAATCACCTCGCCATCTACAGTCACGGTATAAGTTTCTGCGTCGATTTCTATATCTGGCAAATAATCATTGAGCACCATATCTAATTTTGAAATATCACGAGTGTTTTCTACAGCCACTAATTCTTTTTCTAAGCCTAATTGACCTTTGATGTCTGCTTTTATGGCAGCTTGACTGACAAAAGTAATGGAGGTCTTACTTAGTGCTTTACCGTAAGATGCAAATTGAGGGCGGTAATGCATAGGCTGAGGTGTGGGAATCGAAGCGTTAGGGTCACCCATATTAGCGGTAGCAATCAACCCACCCTTGAGAACTATCTCAGGTTTAACTCCAAAAAACGCAGGTTTAAACAAGACAATGTCCGCGAGTTTACCCACCTCTAAACTACCCACTTCATGAGCGCAACCACAGGCAATCGCTGGATTAATCGTGTACTTAGCAATATAACGTAATACTCTAAAATTATCGGCTGCATCATGCTCAGGTGAAGTTAGCGATCCAAACTGCTTCTTCATTTTATCTGCAGTTTGCCAAGTTCTAATCAAGACCTCACCAACACGCCCCATAGCCTGACTATCACTAGACATGATTGAGATCGCGCCTCTATCATGTAAAATATCCTCTGCTGCAATGGTTTGTGGACGAATACGTGACTCAGCAAAAGCTACATCCTCAGGAATTTTCGAATCTAAATGGTGACAAACCATGAGCATATCTAAATGTTCATCAATGGTATTTACAGTAAAGGGTCTTGTGGGATTCGTTGATGAAGGCAACACATTAGTCTCTCCACAAACCTTAAGAATATCAGGCGCATGGCCTCCACCTGCTCCTTCTGAGTGGAATGTATGAATCACTCGGTTCTTAAAAGCACCTATAGTAGTTTCCACAAAACCAGCCTCATTAAGCGTATCTGTATGGATAGCCACTTGAATGTCCATCTCATCAGCCAATGTTAAACAAGTGTCAATACTACTCGGTGTGGTTCCCCAGTCCTCGTGTAACTTGAGCCCCATAGCTCCTGCCTCTACTTGCTCACGCAGAGCCTCGACATTAGAGGAGTTCCCCTTACCCATAAAACCTATATTCATAGGAAATGCCTCTGCGGCTTCGAGCATTCTGGCTATATTCCAAGCGCCTGGAGTACAGGTTGTCGCATTCGTTCCTGTAGCTGGGCCTGTACCACCACCTACCATGGTAGTCACTCCACTATTAAGCGCTTCTTCAATTTGTTGAGGGCAGATAAAATGAATATGGGAGTCTACACCACCAGCTGTTACGATATGACCCTCCGCTGCGATTACTTCTGTAGAAGCTCCAATCACCATACCCTCTGTGATGCCTGATTGAATAAGCGGGTTTCCTGCATGCCCAATACCAGCAATACGCCCATCTTTAACTCCTATATCTGCCTTAATCACACCGAGTTTGGCGTCAATAATGGTGGCATTGGTGAGCACTAAATCTAAACAGTCTTTAGCTAAAGCCAATGGAGATTGCCCCATACCGTCTCTGATGACCTTGCCTCCACCAAATTTAACCTCATTACCATAGCCTCCAGACTCCGCAATTAAATCGCGTTCAATTTCGATAAATAACTCTGTATCAGCTAGACGCACCTGATCCCCTACGGTAGGGCCAAACATTTCTGCGTACTGACGATGGGTAAACTCTAAGCTCATCATGATAATTGTGTCGTATAAAAGTTAATCTAAAGCGGCATCCACTTTGTTATTAAGACCATAGACCTTACGTTCTCCAGCCAAAGCTACCAACTCAACCTCTCTAATATCTCCAGGTTCAAAACGAACCGCCGTACCAGCTGCGATATTGAGGCGAAAACCTTTGCTCTTTGCTCTATCAAACTCTAGCCCTTCATTGACCTCATAAAAATGAAAGTGACTACCTATTTGAATAGGTCTATCTCCGGTATTAGTGACCTCTATGAGCACTGTCTCCAAGCCTTCATTAGCTATCAGGAGCTCATCTGCATTTTGATATTTATATTCTCCTGGTATCATGATTGTTTTTATCGCTTAAGGTTTAAATATCTTATATTGAGCTTTGTTTCCCCTTATTTAGCTTATTTACCTAATCGGGTTATGCACCGTAACGAGCTTAGTCCCATCGGGGAAAGTCCCCTCAACCTGAACATCATGTATCATCTCAGGAACCCCCTCCATAACATCATCTCGAGTGAGTATCGTAGTGCCGTAACTCATGAGGTCGGCTACACTTCTACCATCTCTGATACCTTCTAAAATCTCATAAGAGATAATAGCGATGGATTCAGGATGATTGAGTTTAAGCCCTCTTGCTTGTCTACGGCGTGCTAAATCTGCAGCCACAACAATGATAAGCTTGTCTTTTTCTCTGGAAGTGAGACGCATGAGTGTATAACTCAGTTAGGTTAATAAACACACTGATTACTTTATAAATAAAGTATCACTATATAATTGAATGTAATCTATTATTAAACTAGAGCAGAAAAATTCTAAGGCCTTTCAATACGGTTAATTGATTGGCTTCAATATTTACCTGCTCTAATTTAATATAGTTTTTACAATCACCCAGCTACTAAATAAGTAACTGGGTGATGTAAAATAACTATATGAATACGATAAGCAACTTAGAACGCCATACCTACACCTAAATTAAGGGTAAGGTAAGTATTTTCTGGGTTGTCAACAGTTTCTGTAGATGTATGGTAAAGAGTTAATGCACCATGAAAATCCCAGTCACCTAAACCTTCACCAATAGTAAGTGGTGAACTAAAACCTAAGCTAACTGATGAGAAAGCGTAACCCTCTTCACCTGCTTGATGATAATCATCAATACTACCTCCAATATTAGCACCGATAGAATAATCGAATCCTTTATATGCTGACTCATAAAAAGTACCACCTAAAACAAACATAGTACTTTCTTCTTGAGTACCTACACCTTCATATCTGTTATGAATAGTTAAAGTAGGAGCAAATTTAGTGTCATAACCGATATTAATATCAAAAATACCTTCTACTTCATTAGCGTAATACCATTGCTGGAAAGTAAGATCAAATGAGAAATCACCAGCACCAAAGTAGTAACCTAACCAAATATCCACTTCTTGAATATTATCAGCGATAGGAGAATCAGATAAATCATTAATATCTCCCCAAATGCCACCGTAAACACCAGTAGTATCACTAAGGGCGTAATTAAGACCTAAAGAAGGATTAAATAGAATATCATCACCAATATCTTTAGTGTCTGAACCCCAAACATTCGCACCATAAGACATGAAGTGTGAATTGTAATCTAAACCAAGTGAACCAGTTAAATTATCACTCTCTGCTTGTGACTGAGCGCCAAGCAAAACTAAAGAGCCTAATGACCCTGCCAACCATTTATTTATATTTTTCATATTTTTGTATTTTATGTAGTTATATATAGATAGATAAAAAACAACCGATAAAATTGTTTTGCACCTCGGTTAATCTTCAAGTTAATTTGTTATTATTATTATTTTTCTAGCCAACCTTATTGTGTGGTTGTCTAGCTTAATGATAGCAAGAAATTAATTTAAATCTAAACCTAACTTCTTAATAACGATATGTTATTTGTTTGAAGCTGAGAGATTCTAATCCTGACCTAAATAAAGGTCAATGATAAATTAACATAAATAAATATAAGATAACAAAAAAGCCCTGTTTGCATCATGCAAACAGGGCTTTTTATTAGGAAAACTTAATCGTTAAATTAAGCAATCTTAGCAATACTTAAAGCAGCTTTGCTCTTAAGGTTAGCCGCTTTGTTTTTGTGAAAGATGTTTTTCTTAGCAGCTGTATCAACAGCTGAAGCAAATAAATCATAAGCCTTTTGAGCCGCTTCTTTATCTGAACTCTCTACAGCAGCCGTAATATTCTTACGAAGTGTTGCCACTTTAGTTTTAAGTGGGCGGTTTCTAGCAGTTGCAGTTGCAATTTGGCGTACTCTTTTTTTAGCTGAAGCTGAATTAGGCATAAATTTAAAATTGTGATTAGGTGGGAGTAATTACTCTAAAAGTGATTCATTGTCAAATAAAAATTACCTGTAAATTTTAATCATTAGTAAGGAGAACCCTCTGCCACTGAAAACAGCGCTCGTTCACAATTACTTATAGTTTCAGGCTTGGCTTGTAAGACCTCTGGATTACTAATTTCAAATCGATTAATAGCAATACCTGATTGCGCATACAAACTCGCCTGAGTTACATTGACCTTATAACGGCTCAATACCGCTAATACATCATGTAGCAAGCCAAACCTATCCAAGGTTTGCACCTCTATAGCTGCTTGCTGCGTATTATCTAAATGAAACTTGACCCTAGGTTTTCGAAGACGATAACTATCCCCCTGCTCTTGCTTACCTTGATTAAAGTAGCTTTTCTTTTTCTTTAAATACTCAACAGCATTGTAAGTTTCTTGTTCATTAAGCTCAGAGAAAACCTTCTCAATTTTTTGCTGTTTCTTATCATCTATTTGAGGCTTGGTCTGAGTATCTCTAACACGAATAAGATCAATCACGATGCCATCTTGACGCGTGAAAATAGAAGCAGAGAGGATATTGATATCGCAACTAGATAACGCACAACAAACCTTCTGAATAAACAAAGGCCTATCACGACCTATCACCACAAGTTCTGTACAACCCTGCTCAGGAAAATCTAACCAAGTAAATTGATAATCTAGGCTCTTAGTTTGCTCCCTATCTAAAAAGTCAAAAATGGACTGGTGGTGATTTGCTATATGATCAATCTTACGGTACTTAAAATAACTATTCGGCATAAGATTCATATGCTCTTTAATTGCCTCCTTATCCGCATGATCTACCAGCTCTAATAAAGCCTCTTCAACTAATTGGAGATGCTTCTCTTGTGCATGACTCATCACATCATCCCCCAGAGCTAATCGACGTTGAGCGACCCTATAAAGCCTGAGTAAGCTACTCTCCTTATAACCATCCCAACCACTTTCATTAGTTGCCTTTGAATCTACGTAAGTAAAGACAAGCAAAGCATCCAGCTTCTCCAGAGTCGGCACACGCTCTAAGAAAGCATCAATCACCGCATCATCCTCTACATCTTTAGTCGTACCAAACTTCCACAGCGTCAAATGCTCCTCAATCAGGAATTTAATCAAATTCTTACGCCCTGCTGACAAGTTCATTCTATGACAAACTTCTTCTACCATAACCGTAGATTCCTCCACATGATCAGCTTCATTCTCAGCTCGCCCTGCATCATGGAAAATCAAAGCAAAATACAAACTAAAGACATCATCAAATTTTAAAGCTAAACTACGATAAGGCTCAGGAGCATCATCTAAGACTAATAAATCATCCAAATTTTCCAGACAACGCAAGGTATGTTCATCAGCTGTATAACGGTGAAAGAATTCATGTTGCACCAAACAATCTAGTGCACCAAATTCTGGAATAAACTTATCTAAGATTTGCTGTTCATGCATCTGACGCAATGTGCCCCCTACACTACCTTTGCCCTCTAGAATCTGCTTAAATGTCTCTTGGTTTTCTTTATCAAGACGATAAGCATCATCTATTAAATAGCGTCTATTGTAGAGTGCATTTTTTAACTTGGCAGATAATTTAACATCCCATTGCATGGCATAGAGGTAGGCCTTGAGCAATTTATCTGGCTGCTTGGTAATGGTATGCCCTGATGTACGGTACAAGGCTCCATCCCAGACTTCAAAACCATCTAACTCAGGGATGCCTACCATTTTTTTATACCAGCTAAAACGCCTCAATATTTGCAAGTTCTTAGTTCTAAAGCCAAACTTTCTATCCTCCATCAAGGCTTGATACACCTTACTTGTCTCTTGATAAATTAAACGTGTGTTCAAATAATACTCACGCATCAGCTCCTCAATACCACGGAGCAAATCCTCATTAACATAGCCCAAATCTTGCGCCAACACACCCTGCAAACGTAAGGTTAGCTGATCCGTGCTTCTTCCTTCTTCAAAGTGCAAGGCATTACGCACCAGCATAATAAAGTTGTAGGCCTGATCTAGCATCCTCACTTCTTTAGGTGGCAGTAGGCGAGCTCTTGATAAACTCTTTAAGCTGTGCTTCTTTTTTGGGAATGGTGCAATCCACCATAAGTTTTGCCAATCCCTCAAACCTCCTAAGCTTTCTTTGACATTAGGCTCTTGTAAATAAATGGTACTCGAATACTTGCTCTCACGCTTACGCACATCAGCATAACGCTCAGCTAGCAGAGCTTTTTTATCACCAATAGCAATTTTAGATCTGATTTTTTTGAACTTATCAAACAAAGACTTACTGCCTTTTATTCGGCGAGCGTCAATAAGAGCGGTTCTATTCCATGGATCACGACGTGCCTCCAGCAAGCAATCCTGCAATGAACGCGTACTAGTTCCTAATTTTATACCCAAATCCCAACAACACTGCCAAAATAGCCCTATACTATCACGTGTTGCTTTAGGCATTAATTCACTTGATTTTGGTAGTAGAATTAATAAATCTAAATCTGAATAAGGGTTTAGCGCTCCTCTACCATAACCACCTAGTGCTACTAAGGTCATATTCGAAGCTTCTTTAGCTCCTGCACCAGGCTGGGTGAAATGCAATTGATACATCATCGCAAACAAGGCATCAAAAAAATCACTCAAAGCTTCTGCTAATTCTAGCCCCCCTGCAGTTTTAGAATAATGCCACTCCTTAAAATCAGCACGCACATCGATAATCAATTGCTTAAGCAGCAGTGGATCTAAAGTATAATTATCTTGGATGAACTGTTTTTCTAAGACTTGCAACTGTGTGCGCCAATCAAACCTAGAATGAAGAGAATGCATACAACCAGTGAAAAGCTAAAAATGAAAAATGAAAAGTTAAAAAATATTTTACTCTACACGACAAAAAAATTAAGACTACCATCAGCTAGTTTGTTCTTAGGCAAGGAGTGACTGCCAACTAGTATAGACATACTAGTTAAAGGAACAACGATGAATAAGGGCAAAGGAGCGATGGCTTTTCTATTATTTTTAGTAAAGCAACGTAGTTGCCCTAGTTTAAGATAAAGTTGATTAAACTGGTTCATTGTGATGAGTTGCATTGCTTAAATTGACGTTTAACCCACTTTTTCTAGTTCTTAGGGTTGATTTTTTGTCGTGTAGTGTGAAAATACTTATTCAATATTAAGCTAGTCATCTTTTACTAGTAGCTCATCAATCCAATTATCTGGTATTTCATTAAGAGAGTTTCGCAACTTTTCAGCCCAGATATCTGAGATTTGAGCCAGATCTTTTTCTTCACATCTAATAGTTTTTAAAGAGAAATCTGACTTATTAAACACGAGTATATCAATAGGATAACCAACATCACTAGCACTCACGCGGGTAGAGTCAAAAGAGAGGAAACCTGTTTTGAGGCAGAAATTCATACTCGATTCCTTAGTGATGGTGCGCTTTAAAATAGGCTTACCATAATCAGAATTACCAATAATGATAAACGGCGAGGTATCTCCTATTTCTATCCAATTACCCTCAGGGTAAAGTAAAAATAATTTATGCCCATCATCCTTAGGCATCTGTCCCCCAACGATCGTATGAATATTAAAGTCTAATCCAGATTTATCTAATGATTCTTTATCTTCGGCTATGACACGTTTGATTTGTTGTCCGAGCGTATTAACCACTTCGTACATCTTATCAAAGCCCTCGGTTTCATCTAAGACTTCTTTAAAATAAGTAATGGCCTTGTCTCTCACTGAACGTAAGCCTGAGGTCATGAGAAAGAGTGGGTACTTACCATAACTATGGACAAAGAGTTTCTTAGCATTAGTGGTATCTGTACCAGATGTAATACGTGTATCAGCTATCGCCACTAAGCCTTCATTATTTTTAATCCCTAAGCAGTAAGTCATGGCGTAAATTAAGCTGATTCATAATCAGAGTCAAAGATTTTATTAGCTATTTATTTACTGAGTTTCAACTCTGACTTGATAGCTGGTTTGGCTACTGCCTGATGTGCGTAAAACACCCTTAATAGGAGAGCAATCATGGTAATCAGATCCATGACAAATCTTAATATAATGATGGTCCGCTAATATAGCGTTAGTTGGGTCAAATCCTACCCATCCAATATAAGGAACGTAGGCTTCAACCCAAGCATGGAGCTGAGAGGCTCCTTTAAAATCTTTGCCCTGATGCAAATAACCACTGACATAACGCACGGCTATCCCATAACTCCTAGCAATGGCAATATACAGGTGAGCGTAGTCCTGACAAACGCCTTTTTTAAGGCTTAGGACCTCCTCTAAACTACTATCAACCTCTGTGGCTTGCGCATCAAAGGCGAGATAATCATGCACGCTATGATTGAGCTCTTCTAAATAATAGAAAACCTGCTGTTTCCATGTGAAGTTTGGAAACTCTTTGATTCTCTCTGCTCCTATGCTCGTACTTGGTGTAACGAGAGTCTCACTGTAATACTGCAATCGACATTCATCACTTTGATAATAAGCCTGCTCTTGCTGAGTGCTTTTAAATAACATATCAAAGACATTGCGCTCTTCGACTTCTACGGTCGCGTTAAACTGGAGTTTAAACTCTTGAAAAGGTTCGTAAATATGCACACGCACCACATCAAATCCTTGATGATTGTGATAAACCTCGTAAGGAACATTGAGGTTAGACTTAACCTTGTAGCTGAGTAATTTCTGCTGACCTTCTTGTAATGGCAGAATCTTAAAATCAAAATGCCCTTCCGCCACCTCGGCATCATAGAGGTTAGTCGTATTGTATTCTAATTGATAGAGTATAGACATTAGGAAGTTATCTTACACAGCTTAAACTAAGAGGATAGCTTAATATTGCAAATATTCTTTAACTAATTGGTCTGATACAGCATAAACATCTGTAATTGTTTGATTAAGCATGGCTTTTAACTCAGTCGTATCTTTGCCTTTGATTTCCATATATTTAAAAGAATCTCTCATTTTACCTATGGCAAATTGAGCGCTATCTTTGGGATAGACTTTGAGCTCAGATAATTCATCTACATATTTTTTAAGCTCAACCAAATTAAAGTAAATAGAACGAGGAAACCTGTAATCAAGCAATAAAAAGTTTAAAACCTCCAAACTTGTAGGCGGCTTAGTGCAGACTCGCTTAAGCATATCTGCAGCTTCTACCGAGCGTAATAAGGTCATCCATTGATGGTGCTCTAACGATTTCGTTTCTTCAAATAGTCTTACTGTCTCAATATCATTAATCTTACTAATCATACACCTAGCTACTTGCACCACACGCTCTAGGTGCAGACCAATTTGAATAAAGTGCCAACTAGTATCTTGGAGCAAAGCGTTATCAATAGCTCCTTTCACTGCATAAGATTTTTCAGCTACAGCCTGAGAAAAATCATACAACCCCTGACTCTGGTAATACTCCTGAGAGTAATTATTTACAAAATAGTAATAACGATTAATCCCTTCCCATAATTCTGTAGAGAGGAAATCACGGGCCCCACGAGCGCATTCTCTACCTGACTTTACAGAACTCACAATAGAGCTACCATTGGTATCATTAAACGCCACCTGTGATAACACCCAACGCTCATCTAAATCACCGGGTTCATAAGAAATACCTGTCATATTCAAAATAGAGGACAAGGCAAAATCTTTGTTCAACGACAGCGGCGCATCCAACGAACTAAAATACTGCACCTTGCAATAACGTGCAATATGCTCTGCACGCTCCAAATGGCGTCCCATCCAATACAACTCACTAGCAACTCTTGATAACATAGTAGTAATTCAATTTAATATTTATGCATATACGCTTACACAATCCAAGTATCCTTAGACCCTCCACCTTGGGACGAGTTGACAATCAACGACCCTTTCTTAAGTGCTACCCGAGTTAACCCTCCCTGCAAAACATACGAATGATCTTTACCCAGTAGAGTAAAGGCACGCAAATCGACATGCCTAGGCTCAAAACAGGACTCATCATCAATAAAAGTCGAGTGCTGAGATAGATTCATAATCGGTTGTGCTACATAGCCACGACGATTAGCTTTGATTTTCTTAGCTAATTCCTCTAATTCCTCGGAACTGCACTTACTTCCAATATAAATACCATAGCCACCTGACATATCTACAGGTTTAATCACCACCTTATCCAAATTATCTAACACATAACTCAAGTCTTCTTCCCTCTCACAATGATAAGTTGGCACATTATTGAGAATAGGCTCCTCATCTAAGTAGTACTTAATAATTGTCGGTATATAATCATAAATCGCCTTATCATCTGACGCCCCTGTTCCTGGAGCATTAATAAGCGTCACATTGCCCTCTCTATATGCCTGCATCAAACCGGGCACACCTAACATAGAAGTCGGATCAAACACCATAGGATCGATAAAATCATCATCTATACGACGATAAACCACATCCACACGCACATGCCCCTTAATCGTCTTCATGTAGACAATATTATTTTTGACCAATAAATCACGACCTTCCACCAAGGGTACTCCCATCATATGCGCCAAAATTGCATGCTCATAAAAAGCCGAATTATAAGCCCCAGGAGTCAACACCACACAATTCCCCTCTCCAGCATGTGGAGATACAGACAACATCACCTGCAGCAGCTGCTCTGGATAATCATCAACGGGACGCACCTTAAAATCCTTAAATATCTTAGTGAACGTCTTACGCATCGCATTACGATTTGACAACACATAAGCCACCCCAGATGGGCAACGCACATTATCCTCAAGCACATAAAACTTATTATCACTATGCTTAATCAAATCAGTACCCGAAATATGATTATAAATCCCTCCTGTTGGTACAAACCCCTGCATCAATTTATTAAAATGCGGCGAAGACAGCACCATATCTGCTGGTACCACCTTGTCCTTGAGGATTTTCTGATCATTATAAATATCCTCCAAAAACATATTAATCGCCGTATTACGCTGCAATAAACCTACAGACACTTCATCCCACTCCTGCGCTGAAATCGTCCTCGGCAACAAATCAAAGGGAAACACCTGCTCAACACTATCCATGCCCTCACCATAAAGAGAGAATGTCACCCCCTCATGCAAAAACGCCAACTTAGCCGACTCATTAAGCCGAGTAAAATCCTCTGAAGAATAGTTATAAAAAGCCTCCAGAATATCTTTATATAAATCCTGAGGCTCAGTAGAGGTTTTAAAAACTTCATCGATAAACGGAGGCTCTGTTTGGTAATGATTAAATAAATTTTTCATAGCGTGTCACATGAACCCACTATAAACTTATTGTGTGCGAATTCTATATGTGTGTTAATGTGTTTTAGTATCTATTTGTATGTTGCCCACACAATAAACCCAAATAAAACAGTTAGCAAATAAAAACACAACAGACTTTTTAAAGACACCCATTGCAAAGCAATTTTGGACAGGAGCGTAGCAACGTGCTTGCGTAGTAAGTGGCACTACAATACATGATATCAAACCTTTGGTTTGCTTTCACTCAAGGATAATTAAACACAAAATAATCAATGAAAGAATCAAAAATCAAAGGACCTGTTTCTTAAAAAAACTTTTAAAAGACAGTTGCTTGTTTATAAAATTTATCCCATGGGTTATAATTATCGTAATATAAATCAGCATTTAATTCTTTTAAACCTGTCCATCTTGGGGGTGAATTTTCATTTAACTTCTTAATTAATTCTTGTCCTTCTTTATTGCACATCACCCATCTCTTAGCATTACTTATGTTGCTAATATGTCCCATGTGTAGTTTTTGTGCAAGCCATTCTAAAAAAATGAATGGTGAGCTTACCGGGAATCGAACCCAGATTGACGGCTTCGGAAACCATTGTTTTATCCAGTTAAACTATAAGCCCGTAATAGATAAATCTTGAGTGTGCCACATGCGTGGCTACTCGATGATTTATTGTGTGAGTTTTTGCCGGATATCCTCGCTTAGAGGGATGGATTTGTCATTTTCCTTGTCATATCTGACGATGATGATTTTTCCGGTGGCTATGAGTACTTGTTCGTCTATTTGGTTGCCTTCTTCGTTGTCTAGTATGACTTGGAATTCGTAGCTGATGCTGGATTTGCCTAGTTCCCATTCTTCGAGTCTGATGACGAGTTGGTCTTGGAAGGTGACTGGGTGGTGGTAGTCACAGCTAGCGTGGACTCGCACCCAGATTTCTCCTTGATTAAATGAGGGTATTTCTAGCTCTTGGAAACAGGCTTGTTCGGCTTCAGCTGCGTAGCAGAAGAAGTTGCTAAAATGTATGATTCCTGCTGCGTCTGTTTCGTGAAAGTGGACTGAGCGAGGGTAATCAAAGAGTAACATAATTAGATGAGGGAGTCAGAGGGGGTTGATGTCTCTTACCCTGTGAATTTTTCAATCAAAAGTGAGGCGTTGTGTCCACCAAAGCCAAATGAGTTGCTTAGTGCTGTGTCTACTTTGGCTTCTCTTGCTTTGTTAGCAGTGTAGTCGAGGTCGCACTCTGGGTCTTGGTTGTCTAAGTTGATGGTTGGCGGTATGATTTGGTCTCTGATTGCCATGACACTGGCTGCTAGCTCTACTCCCCCTGCGGCTCCAAGGAGGTGCCCTGTCATTGATTTGGTTGAGCTGACGATGAGTCCGTCTTTTGCCCAATCTTGGAAGGTGCGTTTGATGGCTTTGGTTTCGCAGATGTCTCCCATTGGGGTTGATGTGCCGTGCGCGTTGACGTATTGGACTTCGTTGCGGTTTTTGCCTGCGTGCTTGAGAGCCATGTCCATGCAGCGTGCTGCGCCTTCTCCTTCTGGATGTGGGGATGTTATGTGGTAGGCGTCACCGCTGACTCCGTAACCTGTTATTTCGCCGTAGATGGTTGCTCCGCGTTTTTTGGCGTGTTCTAGCTCTTCGATGACAACGATGCCAGCTCCTTCTCCCATGACAAAACCGTCACGGTCTGAGTCAAATGGGCGTGATGCTTTTTGTGGGTCGTCGTTACGCGTGCTTAGGGCTTTCATGTTGTTGAAGCCTGATAAGCCCATTGGTTCGATGCTGGCTTCGGCTCCTCCACAGACGCAGGCGTCCATGTCTCCAAATTTAATGATGCGCCATGCTTCACCGATACTATGGTTGGAGGTTGCACAAGCTGTGACAATAGACATGTTAGCTCCACCAAATCCGTATTCCATGGAGACGTAACCACTGGCTATGTTAGCTATCATCATTGGGATGACGAATGGTGATACGCGGCTTGGGCTACGTTCGAGTAGTTTTTGATGTTCTCTCTCGATGGTTCCTAGTCCTCCTATGCCACTGCTTACCATGACTCCTACGCGATTTTTGTCGGGTAGATTTTCGGTGAGTTTGGCGTCTTCGATTGCCATTTTTGAGGCTGCTATGGCTAATTGAGCATAACGATCCATGCGGCGTGCTTCTTTTGGTTTGGAGAAGAATGGCGCTGAGTCAAAATTTTTGACTTCTGCTCCGATGTGGCAACTGTAGTCTTCTTTTACGTTAGGAACTAAGCTGATTTCGCCTACTCCGCTTTTACCTGCCTTCATGGCTTCCCAAGTTGTGTTTAAGTCATTTCCTAGTGGGCTAACGACTCCTATGCCTGTTATAACGACGCGACGGTTATTGATCATGATAGTTCTTTTTAAAAAATAGTAAGACTTTTTATAAGTTTTTGCCATGATATAGCAAGCTTTATCTGTGTAAAGGGGTTATTGAAATTTTGGGAGCTTATGAGCTGTGGCAGATGGCTCTGTTATTGGGTGGGTTTTTAAGGGGGTTGTTTGTTATTGGGTTTTGGTGGTTTATGTTGCGCTTTGATTGGTTGTCGTTTAGCGATTTTAGAGTTGGTAATTAGCTTGAAAAAATCTCGGTTTAGGTGTCCTGTCTGTGGTCTTTGATAATTCCTCTAAATCTCTTACAAATCGATTGACAATTGGGCTTAATATCTTTAGAAAAATATCTCACTTTAATTTATTATTATGTCCGTACTTACTGGTAGACTCGCCCCTCAATTCAAAGCTACAGCTGTAGTTAATAAGCAGATTGTTCCTGATTTTTCTCTTGAGCAATATTTAGGAAAAAAATATGTTATTTTATTCTTTTATCCTAAAGATTTTACTTTTGTTTGTCCTACAGAGTTGCATGCTTTTCAAAATAATCTTGCTGAGTTTGAAAAACGTAATGTAGCTGTCGTTGGTTGTTCAACTGATTCAGAGTTTAGTCATCACGCTTGGGTGAGTACTCCAAAAGAAAAAGGTGGAATCGAAGGTGTCACCTATCCTTTGGTTGCTGATATTAATAAGACTATTTCTGCTGATTATGATGTGTTAGCAGGTGAGTACTCTATTGATGATGAAGGCAATGAGCATATTGAAGGCGAAATGATTGCTTATCGTGGTTTGTTCCTTATCGATAAGGAGGGTGTTGTTCAGCATCAGTTGATTAATAATTTCCCTCTTGGCAGATCAATTGCTGAAGCTATTCGCGTGGTAGATGCTTTGCAACATTTTGAACAAAATGGTGAGGTTTGTCCTATGGATTGGGCACCAGGAAAAGCAGCTATGACAGCTGACTTTGATGGTGTTTCTAATTATCTTAGCGATAATTAAGTTAAGCTACCCAATTTTCTTTGGATAATTCTAGCTCATCTGATTTAGTTTCTGTTGTTTCTGTTCTTAAATACAAGTCTAAGAATGCGCAGCAGGTTACAGATAAAATTGCCGTAGAAGCGCCTTTAGAAATTAGAGTGAATGGGGTTACCCTAGCCACTCTTATGCGAACCCCTGGTGCAGATGATTGTCTGGTCAGGGGTTTTCTGGTTACTGAGGGTATTATCAGGTCATTGGATGATATTGAGCATTTAGATTTTCCTCAGATTCATCAGTGCTTGGTTATTCTTAAGGATTTTGTTGATATTAATCTTGCTGAGCATCAACGTTATTTGCCCAATTATGGTAGTTGTGGAATTTGTAGTACGACGAAAAGCTTGTCTCATGAAATAGATGTGGCTCAGGCGGGTAGTTTTAGCTCTAATTTTAATAGTATTGATTCGTCTAGTTTATTTGGGGCGTTAAATCAGCTTAATGAGCAGCAACAAGCTTTTAAGGATACTGGAGGTATTCATTCTGCTGGTTTATTTTCTCCACAGGGTGATGCTCTACATCTCAGTGAGGATATCGGCCGTCATAATGCGGTAGATAAGGTTATCGGTGCTTATTTAATGGCTGCTAAATCTGTGGAGTTTAATCAAGTTTTTTTATTGGTGTCTAGTCGTCTTTCTTTTGAGATTATTCAAAAATCATTGATTGCAGGTATACCGTTAGTGGCGGCCTTGTCGGCGCCTTCTTCTTTAGCTGTTGAGTTAGCTGTTAAGTATGAGCAAACTGTGATTGGTTTTCTGCGTCCACCTAATTTTAATTTGTATCATCAAGGGGCTGTTAAGGTTAGCTATGAGTAATTGTTATGTAACTTTGTTATTTAATTAGCTGTTGCAAGTCTCTGATATAAAAACGCCTTTACACTAAGCTCAATTCAGCTAGAATATAAACCTATATTATAATTCTATGCATCAATCTCACACAGATCAAAGTACTTATGAGCGTGCGCTCGATAAAATGAATGAGTTCATTGATAATAAGAAGTTGCGCCACACCAAGCAAAGAGAGTTGATTCTTAAAGCTATTTTTAATTATAATGAGCATTTTTCTGCAGATATTTTACAGCGGTACTTAAGTAAGTCTGGGGTTAAGATTTCTAGATCTACTTTGTATAGGACTTTGTTGCTATTAGTTGAGGCTAAGTTATTGGTGGAAATTAAAATTAATGATAATAATCGTATTTACGATCCTAATTTTTTAGAGAAGCCAGCTCATAATCATCTGATTTGTATTGATTGTGGGCGTGTGGAAGAGTTCGAAGATGCTAATCTTGCTACGCTTAATGATTGTGTAACTAAGCGTCTTGGATTTAAGGCTATTAAACAATCAATTTGTATCGAGGCTACTTGTGAGCAACTGCGTATTAAGGGACAATGTAAGAATATGATTTTATCCCGTATTAAGTCTGAACCCATTTTAGCTTCTAAATAAATGAGTGTTATGCGTATGCGTTTTTGGGGTGCTCACTTTGTTATGTGTAGTTTCATGTTGTGTGCTTACGCTGATTCGTTAACTGAGCAAAATACCAGTAGAGCGTTAAAAGCCGAAGAGATGCTTGATGAGGTCGATTATCTCATCAGTACTAACTCATCTATTTCTGAAATTAGAGGTATTGTTAAGCCGTCTAAACAAGCTATTCTTTCTAGTGAGATTAAGGCGCCAATAACCAAGATACATTTTAGTGTTGGGGAAAAGTTTAAGAAAGGTGATATTCTTATTGAGTTTGATCATTCAGTTTACCAAGCTCAGTATGATGCCCAATCTGCTATTTCTGCATCACAAGAGTTGATCTACGAAAACCAAGTTGAATTGCTTAAGCTCGATGGTATTACGCAAACAGAATTACTCTTATCTAAACTTAAAAGTAAGGAGCTCGAAGCTCTGCTCCAAAAAGATAAGTTCTTGCTCAATCAATGCATCATTAAGGCCCCTTACGATGGTGTTGTCATAGAGAAGTTTGTTAATGAGCATGAATTAGTGACTCTAGATAAGCAGCTTATTCAAATTGCAGCTTCTCACAATCCTAAATTGGAACTTATTATCCCGTCTGACTGGGTTTCCTCTCTTAAACCTGGCAAGCAGTTTAAATTTGTGATTGATGAGACAAAGCGTATGTATTTTGTCAAAGTTTTACGCACATCAGGTATTATTGATGCTGTTAGTAAGACAATTAAGGTGATTTGCAAGTTTGATGAGCCAGATGAGTATTTAGTGAGTGGGATGACTGGCACTGCTGATTTCACTCAGGATTAACGATGTTTTTTGAAAAAAATCACACCGAACGAATTTAATCTATGCCTGAATCTTCAAATACATCATTTAACAAGCCTCCTAAAAAGGTAGTCAGCCAGATTAAATCTACTACAAAATCTGTTACTACAAAAACAGCTATTACAAAAACCTCTGCTCAAAAAAAAGATGAGCGCGACAATCAAGATTTAGCGGATGCTACAGAAGGCAAATTAAAAAAGCTGCTCAATATCCTGCAAATTGAAGCTCAAATTAAAAGTTGCAAAACTGTTAAGGAATTAGAGTTTCTCTTAGTTAATAATTTAAAGCTTATGGGTTTTGATTACAAACAAGCGATTGTCTATACATCTAGCTATCTAGGAAGCAAAAAAATTAAAGCAACTACTGCAAGTGGCGTGACTCATGTTGATGAGCAGAGCTCTTTTCTCCAATGGAGTGAACAGATCATAAAAGACTTAAATTTGCCTAGTCGTCACTCCACTCAAATTATTACTCTAGATATGCTCAGTGAAGAGTTGCAGAGCGAATGGAAAGAGTATGGTATTTTTAAATTAATATGGATTCCTTTGACTGTCCATAATTTGGCGCCAAGGCAATTTTTGTGGCTGTCTATTAGTAAGACTTTTGCAGATAGTCAACTCACCTTACTTAATAAAATAACCTCAAGTTTTGCGTATGCATTTAAATTTTTAGAGCAGAAGAAGGTTAATTATTTTATTAATGCTAAGATATATAATCGTGTTACTTGGTTGGCTTTGCTTTTTGTTATTTTAATAGGCTTTGTGCCTGTTAGGTTGTCAACCTTAGCTCCTGCAGAAGTCGTTGCTAAAGATGCCACAATGATTAGCTCTCCTCTCAATGGGATTATTGAACGTATTTTGCCTGAGGCTAATTCTGTAGTGACTCTTAATCAACCACTCATCAAAATTGATGACTCTCAGCTATCTAATGAGTTAGAGGTATCTAAAAAAAATCTAGATGTTAAGTTGGCTGAGTACCAAACTGCATTGCAGGGAGCGTTCTCTAGTATGGAGAGCAAGTCTCAGCTCACTTTTCTTAAACAGGAAGTTGCCCTTGCTAAAGCAGAGCTTGATTATAACCAGATGATGCTTGAAGAGACCATCATCAAAGCACCTCACTCAGGAGTTATTTTATTTGATGATCCTCAAAACTTGATTGGAAAGCCGATTCAAATAGGTCAAGAAATCATGGAGCTAGCTAACCCAAATTCCATTGAGCTCAAAATCAAAATCCCCTTAGCTGACGCAATGATACTTAAGGAGGGTTACCCTATTAAATTCTTTCTCGATTCAGACCCTCTACATCCTATCAAAGGCAAAATCAATTATAGCAGTTATTATGCCTACCCTACTCCAGCCAAAGATTTAGCTTATCATGTTATTGCTGAGCTAGATATCACAAATACGCCTCCTAGAATTGGCTTGAGTGGTACTTGTAAAATATTTGGCGACAAGGTCCCTCTTGCTTACTATTTATTTAGAAAACCTATTGCTACTATTAGAACTAAGACAGGTTTATAATTAGATTAGGTTAACCTAACTTTCATTTTTCACAGCGAGCTTTGAGTGATCCAAATCAGCCACCTTTAGAGGAAGTAAAACTACCTCTCATACGCGAAGACTTACAAATAAATACAGGTGGTGTTCATGATAATGGTTCTGCTTATTGGTTACTTTTTGATCCTCTAGCAAATCAATACTTTCGTATAGGTTGGCGTATATTTAGGTTGTTGAAATTTTGGCATTTAATCAATGCTCAACAAGTTTTAGATAAAGCTAATCATAATAGTACCGTAGAAATAACAGAGGAGGATTTGCTCTATGTTATCAATTTCCTCTATAAAAACTCACTAACTAAATTTCCACCAAAAGGAGACTATCAGCATTATTTGGAGCTATATTATCAATCCAAACAGAAAACTCTTAGCCAAGTCCTCAAGCAGTATTTGTTTTTAAGGGTTCCTTTAATCAACCCTCAAAAATTTCTCAGTAAAACCTATCCTTATATTAAGTGGATGTTCCACCGTTATTGGTACAAGTTTATCATTTTTATAGCTGTTTTAGGTGTTTATCTTGTTTCTAGAGAATGGGAGGTGTTTATCAACACGTTTACTGATTTTATGAGTTTTGAGGGGATTGTTTATTTCATGCTCACTTCTATTGTCCTCAAAGTTTTTCATGAGCTAGGTCATGCTTATACCTCGGTACATTATGGTTCTAAAGTTAATAGCTTTGGTATATTTTTTATGCTTTTTATTCCTTTGTTATACAGTGACGTGCTGGATACTTGGCGAATTTCCAATCGTAGAAAGAGGATTAATATAGCTATTGCAGGAATTAGAGCTGAGCTTATTGTTGGTGTTATAGCCTTATTCTTGTGGGCATTTTTACCAGATGGGAATTTAAAAAGTGCAGCTTTTTTTACCGCAACGACTAGCCTGGTTACTACACTTATTTTTAATAGTAATATTTTTGCAAAATTTGATGGTTATTATATCCTTATGGATTTAGTTAGAATTGATAATTTACAACCTAGAGCTATGGAAATGGGGCAGTGGTATTTAAGAAAAGTTCTTTTTAATACTCCTGAGCCTATTCCTGAACAATTACCTCTACGAATTCAGAGGTGGTTATTTATTTATTCTATTGGAGTTTATTTTTATCGCATCACTATTTTTACTTCTATTGCTCTTATTTTTTATACTTTTTTCATTAAAATCATTGGGATTATATTATTTACTATTGAATTCATCTCTCTCATTATTATCCCTGTAATCAAGGAGCTAATTCATTGGGTGACTATGCGAAAAACTTATTTAAAACAACGTCGTAGCTTTATCACTATTGGTATTCTTATTATTTTGCTCCTTTTGGCTGTTTTGCCTATTTCATCTAAAATTAAAGCTCCTGCTTTGGTTCAAGCAAAAACAGCACATTTTATTCATAGTAAGCAGATAGGAAAGATTAAATTCATCAATATCAAACCTGATGAATATGTAAAAAAAGGAGACTTATTATTCACTCTAGGCAATCCTAATTTTGACTTACAGGAGAACCATATTCTGAAAAAACTAGCTATTGCCCAACAACGTATAAATAACGCTTCCGCCGATATAGACTCAAAAAAAGACTTTATTATCAACCAACAAGTAAAAGCAAAGTTAGAAAAAGAGCTCCAAAATATCCAGCTGCAAAAAGAACAGTTGAACATCCGTGCTCCCATATCTGGACTAGTCAAAGATATCGCAGATAAATTAACTGTAGGGCGCTGGATTAATCCAAAGTTAGCATTAGCCTATATTGTAGCTCCTCAAAGCTTAGAAATCATCACCTATATAGATAGTCAAGATCTCGAAAGAGTTGCTATTGGCACATCAGCTTTTTTCTATCCTAGCGTAATTGATAAAAATATCCGAAAAACAACTGCTACTATTAGTGATATTCAGGCTTTAGGGGGTAGTGCATTGAGCAACCATTATTTTTCTAGTAATTTTGGAGGAGATATTCCCACTCAAACAAACTTAAAAAATCAAGAAATACCCATTAAGTCTATATATCGAGTTATGCTTAAATTTGATGATTCTAATTTTTTCAATCCTGGTGAACTAGAGCAAATTACCAAAGGAAATCTCTATATCAAAGGTAAAAAAATCAGCTTATTTAAAAGGTTTTTAGATAAGGCCACCTCTGTTTTCATAAGAGAATCGGGTTTTTAACCAATAAAAGAAGTTGAAATCTCTTGAGAAAACTTGATTTTTTCACTTAAATACAAATATCTATTTATTCTATGAGTTCAGACAAGAATCTACAATCATTTATACAAAACCTCAAGCCAGGACAATTTATTGAGAAGCTTGGAGATGTAATATCAAATATTGTTGCTATTAAAGATACACAAGGCAAATACGTCTATGTCAATACAGCTTTCTTAAATAGCTTGCAAATTACAAAAGATAAAATTATTGGTTATGATGATACAGCAATTTTTGGGGCTGAACTTGCTAGAGTATATATGGATGATGATCAAAAAGTCCTTCAAAATATCATCCCTAGTTTACGTACAACAGAGCTGGTAACTTATAGACCAGGAGTGGTGCGTTGGCATTCTACCTATAAATTCCCTTTGTTCGATCAACATAATCAGATTGCAGGTCTTATGCTGATATCTAGTCTGCTTGAAAATCGTCAAAACTTTAGTACTCCAGAGCCCATGGAGACTATTGGCGAAGTAGTGTGCTACACTGATAATAGCCCTCAAATTCAAAAAGCACTAAATAGAGCTATTAGTAAAGCTGTGAACTACATCTATGCAAATCCATCTAAAACTATTCGTATTACTGACCTTATTCAATTGACTGGCGTTTCTGTAAGTAGCTTAGAGCGGGCATTTAACCAAAATTTTAACTGTAGCCCAGCCAAATTCATCACTCAAACTAAAATGTCTATTGCTTGCGAACTCTTAGCTAACCCTATTTATTCAATTGCCCAGGTAGGTGAAATGTCTAGTTATCCTGATCCTGTTATTTTTAGCCGAGTCTTTAAAAGAGAAATGAAGATTAACCCTCTTAAATATAGGCAGTCGCTCTAAATAATTTCAAAAAAAACTCATGCTTAATAGCCATAAATCTACTTCCTCTATCTTTATTGCTATTTTAGCAGCACTGCTTCTAGGCATTGGTCTTAGGCAGTTTAATTTCGATCAGGCTCCAGCCATTTTAAGCTTTTTCTTTCAAATCTGCGATTGGGTAGCTCAATTGTTCCTAAGAGCACTTAAGCTCATTATGGTGCCGCTAGTGCTGTGCTCTATTGTAGCAAGCCTCGCTACACTGTCTCCCAATCAATCTATTGGAAAATTGGGAGCCAAAACTCTCAGCTATTATCTAGCTTCTTCACTAGTTGCCGTTCTTATTGGACTTATTATCGTTAACCTTATTCAACCAGGTTTTGATAACGGCAAACCCAATGAAGATATCCGCTCACTCTTTATGAACGGCGAACAAACATCTTCAGAAGACCTTAGTAATAAAGTCGAAGTTGCGTCACAAAGAGACGCTGGAGACTTTCTTGATATTCTTTACAAAATCATTCCTGAAAATCTATTTGCTACTTTTAGTGATAATGGAGCTCTCTTGGGTGTTATCACCTTTGCTATCGCTATGGGTATAGCTCTACGTAAATTACCATTGCAAAGCAGTCAACCTATGACACAATTTATGATTTCAGGGCAAGAAGTGATGATCACCATTACCAATTGGATCATGCTCGCTGCACCATTTGGTGTTTTTGCTCTTATATTTCCCACTGTTTATAATACAGGTTTAGTGCTCTTTGTTCAGCTAGGCAAATATTTTACCACGGTGGTATTAGCTCTAGGCGTTCATCTACTCGTCGCTATTCCCCTGATTTTGCATTACTTGGCAAAAGTTTCACCCATAGCTTTCTTTAAAGCTATGCGTCCAGCTTTGCTCACTGCATTTTCTACAGCTTCATCAGCCTCCACATTACCTATCACTCTCAACTGTGTTGAAAAACGTGTAGGAGTGAGCAAGGAGACTTCATCATTTACTTTGCCTTTAGGAGCCACAGTTAATATGGATGGCACGGCTTTATATGAGTGCGTGGCTGTGATTTTTGTAGCTCAAGTCATGGGTGTTGAGCTTGGCTGGCTTGCTCAAGGTGGTATCGTTATTACCGCGTTGCTCACAAGTATTGGTGTCGCAGGCATTCCTTCTGCTAGTTTAGTAGCTATTTTACTCATTCTTAAAACTTCTAATATCCCTAACGCTGAGCTGGCCATTATTGCCCTGCTCTCCGTAGACCGCTTGCTCGATATGAGCCGCACGATGATTAATATTGCTAGTGACGCTTGCGCCGCTACTGTCATTGCTAAGTCTCAAGGAGAAAAACTCAAGATTTAAAACTTTTATTAGCAACTAGTTACTCGTATGAATACCGTGATTACCTACCTGATAACATTGCGAACCTCTCTTAAGCCAGCGTGTATCATGGGTGATGAGAATCAGTGCGACTTGCTCTTGCTTAGCGAGATTAAGTAGTAACTCCATGATTTTTCCACTATTTTCTTCATCTAAATTACCTGTAGGCTCATCGGCAAAGATAATACTAGGCTTATTCACCAATGAACGAGCAATCGCCACACGTTGCTGCTCCCCTCCACTGAGCTCTTTTGGTAGATGTTTAATTCTGTCTTCTAGCCCTACCTGCTCGAGTAGTTGTAAGGCTCGTTGTTTAGCATCCTTCGTACTGAGCTTATTTTGCATTTGTGTGGGTAAGAGGACATTTTCTAAAACATTGAGCTCAGGCATGAGTCCATAATGCTGAAAGACAAAGCCTAACTCATGATTACGCATATTGGCCTTGGTGTTAGTGCTCATCGTATTTATAGATTTCCCCTGAATAAGCACCTCACCTGACGAGGGCTTTTCCAAACCAGAGAGTAAATACATCAATGTGCTCTTACCTGCGCCACTAGCACCATGGAAAAACACTATATCTCCTCTATTAATTTCACAATTAACATTTTTGAGGATATCAATTTTTTTCTTAGCTAAGGTGTAGTGATAGCTGAGGTTACGAGCTTCGAGTAATGTCATTATAATGAGTCTGGATAAAGGATTTGATAAACAATGAGTTCTATATCTTCAGCTATGCTTTCCACATCTTGACTAGCTTTAATACGAGCAAATAGAACGGGTTCATCAGGGTTACTGAGGAATTGCATAAAAATAGTACGTACCTTTGTTAACATTTCTTCTGTTTCAAATTCGTCAGCTCCTGCCTCGCCATTACTATTAGCTCTAACTCCGATACGCTGCAGAGATTCCTCTACGGTTAAATCAAGTAAGAGTACTAAATCTGGCTTAATTGCAAAAGATTCTTGTTCTTGGCGCATGGTTTCAATATCGCCTCCACGTGCTCCCTGGTAAGCTAAAGTCGAAAAATAGTACCTATCTAGCAAGACATACTTTCCTGCTGCTAAACTTGGTTCTATGAGTTGAGCTACATGCTCCTGCCTATCTAGAGTGAATAAACGGTATTCATCTTCTAAACTAAGTCTCCCAGTGCTTGCAGTCTGACGTATCATAGCTCCATGCTCACCATTAGTGGGCTCAAAACTGGTAACCACCTCTTTGCCTTCTTGCTCTAAATACGCTTGAAGTTTCTGAATTTGGGTAGATTTCCCTACACCATCGATTCCTTCAAAAACGATAAGCTGTCCGCGCTTGATATCTGCTTGCATAAAAATAAATTATGATTGAGTAGGAGGCTGCCCCCACTTATTCGTGTGTTTCTGACTTTCTTGTAAAGTCGCTATTAAAACTGCTAATGCTCCAAATGGCGGTAAGACAAAAATAAATAAATGCCACCAACCGCTTCTACCTATATCATGAAATCGACGAAATAAAATAGCTAACCCAGGAAACATAAAATAGAGCGCTGCTAGAGTTTGTAAATAATAATGCTTAATTCCATTGTTCATTAACTCTAACATGAAACTTTCGTAGCCAACTAAACGACTTTCTAACCAAGGAATGGCTTGGAAAATAGGAGCTTCAGCTAACAAAGCAAATATATCACGGACCATAAATTCATCTAGACCCACTGCATAAAAATACCAATCCAGCGGCATATAATAGTAAATAGGTATTATATTAAATATAAGCAATATAACAGTTACATAAGCCTGAAAAATCCAAAACTCTTTGAGCCCTGTGCGTGCGTTCAACTGATTCCACTCTTTGAGAGGCTTAATGAAATACTGCCAACCTATTTTATTTAAAAAATTCATATAATGGGATTTTCAAAAAACTAAAAAAGAAATATCAAGAGACTTGAACTTGTAACAGCTCCTTTAGATCAGTACTCACTAAATAACAATGAATCTGATCGAGTGGCAATGCGTAAATTTGAGCCACTGCCTGAGCGTAGTCTTTTAACTGGGCTTGATGTCTATCTATGAGAGTGGATTCGTCGACGACTTTATCAGTTTTAAAATCAATAATTTCAGCTCTAATAACTTGGTTATAGCTATCCTTAATCAAATGTAATCTATCAATTATACCACTTAACCAGAGTTCTTGGCCTTCTTCGTTGAGTAGAACATCAAAAGCTTGTTCTTGGTGATACTGCTTAGTCTCCCCTGTCGCAAGTCCAGTGTCATGACTCATGATTTGATAAATAGCCTTATTTTCTAAGCACTCAGTGACTATTTGCTGAACCAATTCCACCTCACTTACCACTATGCCTTGGTCAGTGATGTTCATTTGATCAAGCCAAGAGATATGCTCAAAAGCTGCATGTACATGACTACCTTTGTCCATAGCTTGCCTGCTAGCACGTTGACGCTGGATAAAATTAGACTCTAACTCTATAGTGTGATTTTGGCTGGGTGTTTTTTTGCGCAGGAGTGGCTGAGCGTTTGTCAATGGTTTGGGCTCTTTATTTAGGTTAAGGGTTTCTGTAACCTCAGTAGTTCGTTCGGGCTCGTTTAAATCTCTTGACTCTTTCGACTCTTTTTGTGCCTGTTCCCATAGAGTCAGCAAAGTGCCATTATTGTCTTCATAAGCAATGCTAGGCTCATGCTCAACCGAAAAAGCCTCTGCTAACCAATAAGGTAACGCAATTTTAGCTGTATTAGCCATAGCTGGTAAAATTAAATAACTACTCTGTCTGGCTCGAGTGAGTGCCACATAAGTCGTACAAATTTCTGCATAAGCTTCTTTATTCTGCCATTCTTGTAGTGCTGCACCTATCTGTGGCACTGTTGACTCTAACCATGCAGGTGGATTGCCTAGCCAGCAACCTCCTGCTGAACCTAGCTCTAAATAATTAAGCTTAGCTCGATTGGGAAATTTAGTAGTATCCTCTATAGCATAAATAGATGCATCAAAAGTCAATCCTTTGGAGGCATGCACGGTCATTACCTCAATGAGACCTTCTCCTCTAAGGACTTTTTGACTAAAATTAGCGAGCTTTTTAGCAATTAAAGCATAGTCACCTTGGTAGAGCTCTTGATCTAAACTTTGTAATTGCTGTTCGATGAGTTGACGGCAATTTGTAGCGCTAATACTCATACCTTCTATCTTTGTTGTATCAGCTACATAAGTATCTAACTGCTCCATCAATGTTTGCCAAACCTCTATGAAACCATGCACCTTCACTTGCTGGTGCAAGTTTTGCCAAATAAAGTGACTACTCGAGCCTAATGCTAATAGGGGTACATCTTGCTTATCCTTGGGCAGTAAACTTTTTAGGTAAGCATGTAGAGGGCTCATCAGTAGGTAACTCCAAGCTCGCTTGTCCTTGGGAAACTCTAGCCAATAGAGCAGTTCAATGGTCAAAACTCCTAACGGATGTTTGATAATAGGCGTGTCTCGTCCATTTTCGATGACATTGATGTTTTCACTACGCAGTGCTGCGACGACTTCGGCTACTTGGTTATTATTACGACACAAAACACCCCAATGCAGATTGGGTTGTTCATGAATCAATTCAATGAGGCTCTGATGGAGGAGACTCTTGGTGGCTTCTTTGTCTGCATCTTCTGCGGGGTTGAGTTGTAAGACTTTAGCTACACCTGCTTTGTTCTGCAAAGGTTTGGCACTGATATGTTCTTGCCACTCCCATTGCTCTAATACTGATTCTCCCCAATAGTCCTTGAGTAAGGTGCTGTCACCAAATAAGCGATTGACCAGCTCCAAAACCGGAGGCGTAGATCGCCAAGACTCAGCCATTTTCTCTAACTCAAATTGAGGGTACTGCTCCTGTAATTGATTAAACAAAGTGTAATCACCTCCCCTGAATCCATAAATACTCTGCTTCTTGTCACCTACCACTAAGACACTATGGTCTTCTGCATGCAGAGCTTCTTGTAAAAAAGGTTCAATAATCGCCAGGTCTTGACCACTGGTGTCTTGAAACTCATCTAAAAACCAGTGCTGATAGCTCGCATCTAGACGAAATTTGAGCCAATCCATTTTCTGCGCAAGAATTTCATCTTGCTGATTATAGAGCCATTCATGAAGCAAGCTCCTGACCAAATCAAAAGATAGCTTGCCCTGCTCTATAAACCAATGATGATAGACATTATAATAGCGCTCCAAAAATACGTTTAAGGCACGTAGCCGCCGTTCTTGCTTAAGCAGTTCTTGTGCTGCAGCAGAACTTAAGCAAGCCTGTAGTGCATGAGTAAAAACAGGTGCAGCTGTGGCTTTAGCTTGGCTATAGGTTAGTTCTGAGCTACCTCCATTAAGTAAGGCTAATAATTGAGCTCCCAAGGTGCCACTAAATGCTGTCTTGTAATCTGCATTTAGCATATTTTCGCTAAATTTGATTTTAAACTTAGCTGCATTTGCATTGACCTTGCCTGTTTTATTTAGAAACTCTGGAAATTCTTCTTCTAGAATTTCACATTGATTTTTATAATCTTCGTTGCTTAATAAGTAACTCTGATATTGAGTGGCTAATTGAGCAACTCCACTAAATAACTCTCCTTCAAAACGTGATTTTTCCCAAAGATTTAAAGTATCTTTAATAATAAACTGTACTTGACTGTTGATGTTAAAAGCCTCTTTACCCTGCAAAAGAGCTGTGATAATGGTAATAAAATCAGTAGCGACTTGACTCTCATCTGCGAGAACTTGTTGCAGCACTTCTTGAGCCATGTTCTGAGTCTCGTTTTCGTCTGCCATTTGCAGTGACCCCACCATGCCTAACTCATGCTGCATCATCGATAAAACTTTGAAGCAAAATGCATCTAAAGTTGATAAAAACATCTTAGGCAATTGAGCCAAAGCCTTCTCTAGCCACTCTAAGAACTGCGCTTGCGACAGCTCTATACCTATTTCAGAAGATAATTGTGCGGCATCTTTAGCATCTAAGCTACCGTCAGCAAGTTTCTTAAGCCATTGCTCCCTAAACTCACCTGCTGCCTTCTTGGTAAAGGTAAGCGCAGAGAATCCCTTAGGCTCTAAACCAAGAGCCATGAGTGCAATCATACGAGTCGTCAGACGGTAAGTCTTACCCGACCCTGCGGACGCAAGAATCATTTCGTAAGGCTTTAAATTAGTTTGATTCATCATGCAAAACTATTCACTCCTTGTTTAAGGTTCCATAAGCCTAAATCATCATATTTGACGGCTTGATTCATGGGTTCAAAAACCCCTTGCTCAATCTGATTCATTAGTTCACAGCTCAGTCTCCACGCTGATTCACTTAAATTAGCATCATAATTCTGCCAAAAACTATAACCCACATCATCTAATTCAGGTGGCAAACAACCATAAGCCAAAGCTATAGGCTCACGACAGCTATAATACTCGTGACTCTGCTCCCAAAGGTAGGCATAGAGAGGTAGTTGCAATTGCTGCCATTGCATAGTTATTGCTTCGCCTTTTTTGTCTAACTCTTCTACCTGTAACGAAGTTAGCGATTGTAAGTGCTGTGGATTTTGAGTGTTTGCTGTGATTTTTTGAAGATACTTGCATTTTAAATTATCCTTTGCCCTTACTTTATTTTGCACTTTGTAATCAATGAGTAACCAGCCTTTATCAGGGTGGTAATCAATCCGATCAATCTTGCCTACTAAGGTGAATGACTCATGATTGACTTCCATTTTATACTCAGTGTATTTAATCTGCCAACCTTGCTTGCGGTGCTCTGCTTGAGATTCTGCCCAGCGATTGAGGCGGTTGAATAGTGATTGTTTCTGCAGTAATAAGTTTAAGGGGAGTGAATCTCCAAAGTGCGCATAAAAAATCTGATCTAGACGTTTTTTAATCCATTTTCTAATTAAAACGGCTTCGGTACTGTTTTTAAGTTCTTCGTCACTGGCAAAATCATCAAGGAGATGGTGAGCTATGTTGCCTAAATCTTGAGCTTGTAGTTCATGATTCTGCTCATGTACAGGTTCCATGCCATAACCATGCTTGAGTAAAAAACGCCTTGGGCACGCCATATAATCCTGGAGCTTAGAAGCACTCATACGCTTGAATGAGGCAGGCTCACCGAGCACATTTAAGTCCAGCTGCCAATCTTGAGTGAAGCTTGCCATTTTTTTCTTCACTTCTGGCTCTTCAACCTGTAGTTGTAGCACTCGTTTAGCTAGGAATTCGAGTTGTACACGCATCAAGAATCGACAAGGTTCGTACAAATTACCTGCTTTATCTTTTTTAATCAGCAATCCTTTGATGCCTCCTTGATTCTTTGAGGCTAGAGCACTGCGTGATGCCATCGCATAAGCTAGCAAGTAGGCATCGCGAGCCTCGCGCTTATCATCACCTGCAAGAGACAAAGCTTGTTTAATCTCAGGGTAGAGCCACGGCTCACCTCCTATATTTTCAGGCAACGAGCCCTCATTTAAATCTGTAAGAATTAACCAAGGCGCAGACTCATACATCATCTCAGCCCAACCACGTACGAGTAGTTCCACTTGAGTGTCATAACTAGGCTGCACTTGTTTGGCTGTTTTTGAAGCCAACATATTAAGAATATCCAAAACTTTGAACTCAAAATTAGCCTGCCACTTTTCTACATTAGAAATATAGTCAAACCAGCACTTTAACAGAGTTTTAATCTCTTGCTCATCCACGCTAGTGCTCCCCTGAATGTTTTGTAATTGAGTCAGAGAGAGAAAACCTTGCTCTAGCCATTCAACTAAAGCTGCCGTTTGATTTAATGACAAACAGCGCCTACGCTCTAACATAAGTTGGTTCACTAAAGGAGCCAAAACATCCTGATGCTCTTGCGAAGCTCCATAGAGCTGCCAATCATTAATCGCCGTAATAGATTTATGCTCAGGTAGCAAGAGTGACTGCATGAGATTGTCGTAAATCGCGACTAATTCATAAACACTCATCCCAAGATAGCTCGCTACCATCGGATAATCTATCAAAGCCCTAAACCTATCCCAAGTCGGTTGCTCTAACCAAGCTATCCAAGCTTTTAAGCAGTTAGTCCAAATATGCGTATCGAGTGATTTAGGAGCTAAACTCTTAGTATTCCATCCTGCTTGAGTCACTGTATTCTCAATGAGGTGAGCATGCTGAGGCTTGATAACAATCAGGGAAACATCGGCATTACTAATTTTAGCTTTTGCCTGCCAATTATTAAGAATAGAGACAACTGCATCTGCCTGCTCATAAGCTGTTTGAGCAATAACGACGTCTAGCATATTAAACTTATGCTCCAACCATGCTTGAGTTAAAGGTAAGCCCCATTCATTAAATTTGAATTCTAAGCTCTGTGGTGCTGCAATTAAGTGAGTCACCTTACAGCCTGCATCTAAGTAAACTTGATAATAGGCTTTTTGACTGCCTTCTAACTGACTTACTCCTGCCAACACCACTTGCTCCGGCAATTTTGCAATAAAACTTTTATTTCTTAAATATTCTTGCTTAGCTTCAGCTAAGCCTAATAGCCCTACTTGCGCTAATTGAGCCGTGATTGTTTGCTCCCAATCGGCGAGAAGCTTCCATTTTCGTTGCTCAAAACTCCCCTCTAAACTAGCAGATCCTTGTGCTAGATTTAATGCTGATTTAGCTAAATAGCGACGTAAATCTGCAATTGATTGAGCTAAGTGGCGTACCTGGTTTTTAGATAAAACCGCATTAGAATAGGTATCTGTACTTTTACTTAAATTAGCCTCTGTGCTAGTTAGGTTAAAAGCCTCTGTTGAGTAGCTCTTCCAACGCATTTGCTCATAGGGTTGATTCAATAAATCTAACCACAACTGATGCTCCAACTCCAAAGGAGCGACAGCACCACTCAACCCGTCTATCTGCTCGTCTAATTTCTGTAATTCTTTTTGCCATGTATCAGGAGTCTCAATACGCGGTGATAAGCACCCTCCACGCTGGGCTAATGCCATGCGCAAGCGAACCGCAGAGGCATCTGTTGGCACCACAATCAGCAAGTCAGTGAGCTCTCCTTGATCTTGCTTATAATCCCATAACCAATCTACCAAAAGACTTATAAACGGCTTATCCCAGCCTAGGAACTCTTTTTTCATGTTGGTTAAATTTTGTTGCATAGCTGGTTATTCTTAATCACACTACACGACAAAAAATCAATGATAGAAAGAAGATTTCAAGTGTCATAGGTGAATTGAAGTTAATTAAAAGAATGATGATAAATAAGAAAATGAAAGTTTTAGTAAGATTAGATCAACTACATTGCCTTAATAAAAAAAGAAGCCATAGCTCTTTTGCCCTTATGTTGTGTTGTTCCCTTAACTGGTATGACATATACCAGTTGGCGGTCACGCCTTGCCTAAGAGCAAAATACCTTATGGTATCATTAATTTTTTTGTCGTGTAGTGTAATTCTTAATATTGATTAAGACAAATTTAACTCGTATTTAAAAGTACAAACCAAGCTTAATTTTCATCTCTTGGTATACTTCTTTTTTTCTTTGTTGATTAATCAAATAACTTAGTATCAAAAAATTCAGCGACTTCATCTTCGTCAAGCTCACGATTCATTTCTTCTTCGTAGTTGATGATTTCTAAATGTCCAATTAATGGATCTGCTTGGCTCTCAAATTCCTTGATGAAACTTGAGGGTTCACAACCATGAACATCTCCATATTTTCTACGTGTAAGACAATAACTCAAATACAATTCATCTTGAGCTCTTGTCATACCTACGTATAGCAAACGCCTCTCTTCATCTAGATTACCCTCAGAAACACTGCGCGAATGAGGCAAAATCCCTTGCTCGAGTCCCATGAGGTAAACCACTGGGTATTCTAAACCTTTTGAAGCATGTAAAGTAATTAGGCTTACGCCTTTTTTCTTGTCTAAGTCTTCGTTCTCATTGTCTGACATGAGAGCTACTTGGTCGATAAATTTTTGCAGAGTTTCACCATGTTTTAGTGAGCTTTCTAGAGAAAATAGTACTTCATAGATGCCTTCATCACGTTGATTGATTTCTTCGGGGGTTTTGCATTGGCGGTGCATCCACTCTGTATAGCCCATCTCATCTAACCATTCTTTAAAGATGGTGTGCGTATTTTGGGGCTCTTCTTCGATTTTTATTTGGCAATCATTGACCTGTTTGACAAAGGTTTGTACAGCATTTTGCGCACGGGTGGAAATGAGTTGGTAAAAGTGCTCAGATTGCAATGTCTGCCATACAGACTCTCGGTATTCACGACTAGTTTCGAGAGCTAGACCTATAATCTTGTCTCCTATGCCCCGTGCAGGACGTTTAATAATTCTCAATAACGGTATATCAGCATCCGGATTAATGAGTATTTCTAAATACGCTAATAAGTCTTTGACTTCTCTTCTGTCATAAAAGCTCTGTGCACCAATCATACGATACGGGACCTGAAGCTCCCGCAAGGCGTGCTCTACTTTTCTGATTTGCCCATTGGTTCTAAATAATACTGCTATGTCTTCCCACTCTCGTTTTTGAGCTTTGTTTTGTGTTTCTATGTCGTCAGCAACCCATGCCGCTTCTTTATTATCATGGGGCATGATGAGCATTTTGACGGCTTGCCCTCCTATTTTTTGTGAGCGTAATTGTTTATCTCGTCTTTGAGCATTGTGCCTAATAAGAGTATTAGATACCTGCAAAATAGATTCAGTACTGCGATAATTATCCTCTAATTTAATAACTTTAGCTCCTTCAAACATAGAGTCAAATCGAAGCAAGTTTTCCACCTGCGCTCCACGCCAACCGTAAATACTCTGATCATCATCACCTACAACGCAGATATGAAAAGGCTCTTTAGTTAGCAAATGTAAGAGCTCCATCTGACAACCATTCGTATCTTGAAACTCATCAACCGTAATATGAGTAAACTTTTCTCTCCAGTAAGCTCGCTCCTCTGGGTGCTCTTGGAGTAATTTAACTGATAATAATAACAAGTCATCAAAATCTACAGCATTGCGTAATTTCAACTCTTTTTGATAAGCATCAATAATAGCTACAACTAAATCATCGCTGATTTGACGTTTATCTAGTACACCATTTTTGACTTGTGAGAGTACTGATAGCACGTCTTGCGGTTTAAGTTTCTCTTTGGCGCCTCCTTGCTCGACAATAATTTGCTGTATAAGGCCTTTTTGGTCTGAACCTGAAACAATAGAAAATTTAGATTTATAACCTAAACATTCAATGCCTCTACGCAAAATTTGCACACATAAAGAATGAAAAGTACCAATCATTACTGATTTAACCAGCTTAGCTCCTAGCATCTCTTCGAGCCTCTCACGCATCTCACATGCAGCCTTATTAGTAAAAGTCACTGCGAGTAATTGCTCTGGGAGCACACCTTTTTCTAGCAAATGCCCCATGCGATAGATAATTGTACGGGTTTTTCCTGTGCCTGCACCTGCTAAAATCATCACAGGCCCATCCAATGTTTGGACGGCTTCACGTTGTGATGGATTTAATTCGACTCGAATTGATGACATAAAAAAAGGCTGGCTCATTAAAGCCAACCTTTTTTTAATTAACAACTATTTTTAAAGTTATTTTGTAATTAAAGATTTTAGATATTCAACGTAGGCTTTAGCTCCTCCTTTTCGATAACCAGTTTTCTCAATAACCTCGCCTTGAGGGTTAAAAATAAGCACAGTTGGATAACCTCTAATGCCATATTTTTTGGCTAGAGTAGCGTTTTGTTTTTTTAGAGCTTCTGATTGCTCTTTGTTACTTGGGAAGTCTAAACTCACCAATAGTAGGTTATCTTTGGCATAGTCTTTGAATTCTTTTTGCGAAAATACTTCTTTATTTAATCGGATACACCAACCACACCAATCAGACCCTGTGAAATCAGCCAAAACATACTTACCTTCTTCCTTTGCTTGCTGCATGACTTTGTCAAAATCTTCACTCCAACCTTGCGCCGCTTGTGAAAACATGCCCAATAATAAGCCTGAGACCCCAACTATGATTAAAACTATTCTATTTTTCATATTCAACATAACGACTCAGTAAATCATAATCGTCTATTCTTTTAAAATTAGAAGACTTAAGACCAGTTAAGTCGTACTTACTAAATAAGTCCTACTGCTTGCCTAACTTGAGTTACAGTTTCTTGAGCTACTCTAGTGGCTTTAATTTTACCTTGATTTAAAATTTCATCTAAATCTTGATTTGTTAGACCAGCTCTACGCTCTCTCATAGGAGCAAATGTGTCCATGTACGCTTCCCATAAACGTTGTTTGAAGTTACCGTAACCTAAACCTCCTGCTTTAAAATCAGCCACCATTTGATCATATTCATTTTCACTAGCTAATAATCTAAATAGAGCCAAAATAGTTGAATTTTCTGTAGGCTTAGAATCCTCTACCTCACAACTATCTGTGATGATTTTCATGAAAAGTTTACGCAGTGGCTTTTCCTCACCAAAAAGAGGTAGCGTATTTTGGTAGCTCTTACTCATTTTTTGACCATCAATACCTGGAACTACAGCTGTATTTTCCAAAATCATTGGTTCAGGTAATTTAAATAAATCAGACTGAAAAGTCTCATTCATTTTAACGGCTAAATCACGGGTAACTTCTAAATGCTGCTTTTGATCTTTGCCTACAGGCACTAAATCAGCCCCATAGAGCAAAATATCTGCCGCCATAAGAGCTGGATAAGCAAAAAGCCCATGTGTAGCCCCTATACCTTTGGCTACTTTATCTTTATAGGAGTGACAACGTTCTAGTAACCCCATAGGGCATACCGTAGAGAGTATCCATGCTAACTCATGAACAATAGGAACATCATGCTGGTTAAATAAAGTCACTTTATTTGGGTCTAAGCCACAAGCAATAAAATCAGCAGCTACATCACGCGTATATTGAGCTAATGCTACAGGATCTTTAAGACTTGTTAAGGCATGGTAACTAGCAATAAAATAATAAGCTTCCCCCTTATCTTGCCACTCTATAGCGGGCTGCATAGCTCCAAAATAATTGCCTAAATGCAAGGCGCCACTGGGCTGTAAACCTGTCAAAATTCTTTGCTGACTACTCATAATTAGAATCTAATTTATTCCCCTTGCAAAGCAAGAAAAAATCTTTTTAAATGCAGTTTATGTATTCATCCTTTTTAATATTATTTTTAATATTACTCACGCATTGCTCTTTTACGAGTCATGATAAAAATGTATTAAGCTATGAAACCTTAGCTAACAAAAAAATCCTTATTTTAGGTGATAGCATCACCCAAAACGGAAGGTATGTGAGTTATCTTGATTATTTTTTACAACAGCAAAAACCTGATTTCAATTATAACATAACTAGTATTGGGCTATCTAGTGAAACAGTATCTGGAATCAGTGAATCTCACCACCCCTTTCCTCGGCCTTCTATACATTACCGTTTAGAGCGCGCTCTTACAGAGATTAAGCCTAGCGTACTGATGGTGTGCTACGGTATGAATGATGGTATTTATCATCCACTTGATGAAGATATTTCAGCTCAATATCAAACAGGGATTGATAAGCTTATAACAGCTGCTCGAAATCATGGGGTTAAATCTATCATTCTTAATGCTCCTCCTTATTTTGATAGTTCAGTCATCAAAAATAAAACTCAAGCCATCGGGTATAAAGATTACGGATACAAAACTCCTTATGAGAACTACAATGAATCATTAAAAGCATTTGGCTTATATCTAGCTAAACTTGCTCAAGAAAATAATGACATTAGCTATATTGATTTAAATACACCTATGGCTAACTATACCCATCAACATAACGAGCATTTAAACAAAGATGGTATTCACCCACATAATTTTGGGCATTTTTTTATAGCGTCAATCATACTAAAGCAATTAGGCATTGTATTACCTCAAGATGAATTAAAGTCTAAATTTCATGCAATTGAGCAGTCTGAGCTATTTAAACTTATTCATGAACGTCGCGAATTAAACTCAACTTCTTGGCTTAATTATATTGGTTATACTCGTGGTAATAAAACTATTAAAAGCCAATCGATTGATACCGAAATTGAAAAAATCAAACAACTCCAAGAAAAGATTGATAAACTTAAAATCTCATTAACTCATGACTAATATCTCTATTCAATCTCTAAGCGCTTATCTTGATGATCAACTTAATCACTCAAAAATACCCGACTATGATCAAGCATGCAATGGGCTGCAGCTAGAAAATAGCACGCCTGTTAAAAAATTAGTCAGCGCGGTAGATGCCTCACTACCAGTTATCCAAAAAGCTATCGATGCCAAAGCTAACATGCTTCTCGTTCATCACGGCTTATTTTGGCAGAGCATTACGCCGCTAACAGGTGTTAATTACAAAAAAATTAAACTCGCCCTAGATAATAATCTAGCTATTTATAGCTCTCATATCCCACTAGATATTCATCCAATTTGGGGTAATAATAGTTTACTCGCAAGGCAATTAGGCTTAGATATTCACTCTGCAGAACCTTTCTTTGATTTTAAAGGTATTCAGCTCGGACTTAAATTTCAAGTAAACCTAAATCGAGATTATCTAAATCAACAGCTCATAAGCTTATTAGGTGATCGTGTACATTATTGCGCTGGCGGATCAAAAACTATTAAAACATTAGGTATTATAACAGGTGGTGCAGGTAGCGAGGTTTCTGCCATAGCTAAACAAGGTATTGATACATTTATTACTGGCGAAGGCCCTCATTGGAGCTACCCTCTAGCCGAAGAGCTAGGTGTGAATCTTTTTTATGGTGGTCACTACGCTACAGAAACTTTTGGTGTAAAGGCTCTAGGTCAACATATCCAAGAAAAATTCAGTCTAAATCATACATTTATTGATCATCCAACAGGCTTGTAAAAAATGGAGAATTCATACTAAATATTTGAAATTTAACAAAAAACTTACTTTTTTTGTATACCTTTCAAAGTTAAACGAGCTTTTTGATGTATTTTTTGAAGAATATTGTATAATTAACTTGAACAAATATTAAAATTTGTTACGTTATATGGACATATGAGTCACATTATTTTTAAAACTAAAAAAGTAATATTTCTATTTTTAGGATTAGTTATTTTAGCTTTATTAGCCATTTTCTTTACACAAGAAAAAGCCAATAAAAAAGTAAAGAAAATAGATTATAATAAAGATGTTCGTCCTATTTTTTCTAAAACTTGTTTTCATTGTCATGGTTCAGATAAGGGTACTAGAGAAGCTGATTTTGCTCTACATACATTTGAGTACGCCACTCAAGAATTAAAAAATGAAGCAGGAAAGTACGGTATTATTCCAGGTGATCCTGAGAATAGTGCTATCATTCAAAGAATTTATAGTGAAGATCCAGATGAATTAATGCCTCCAATTGAGTCTGTGCATAAATTAACTGATGAGCAAAAAGAAATTTTAACTGAGTGGGTTAAACAAGGTGCTGAATATAAAGAGCATTGGGCATTTATTTATCCGCAAAAAACTACTCCTGAAACTGAAGCTCAAGACCCTTGGGTTACTAATGATATAGATAGATTTATCAAGGATAAGCACCAAGAATTAGGTTTATCCCCTAGCCAAGAGGCCGATATGGGTACTTGGCTAAGAAGGGTGACTTTGAGTTTAACAGGGTTGCAACCTACTCCTCAAGAGATCAAAGATTTCAATGAAGCCTTAACAACATCACCAAAATTACAAGCTAAAGAAGCTGTAGTTGATAGGTTGTTGGCGTCTCCTCGTTATGGTGAAAATATGGCTATTTCATGGATCCACGCAGCTCGTTTTGCAGATACAGATGGCTATCAAAATGATGGACATAGGGAGAATTGGCCATGGAGAGACTATGTTATAAAAGCATTTAATGAAAACAAAAGTTTTGAGCAATTTACTATCGAGCAGATCGCTGGAGATATGCTCGAAAATCCAACTCATGAGCAGCTTATTGCGACTTCATTTAATAGGCATCATCGTCAAAATGCTGAGCTAGGAGCTCTCCCTGAAGAGTATTTAGTAGAAAATGTTTTAGATAGAGTAGAGACCGTAGGTTCTATTTACTTTGGTTTTACTATGAGTTGTGCACGTTGTCATGACCATAAATATGACCCACTAAGTCAAAAAGAGGTATTCCAGTTTTCTAGTTACTTCAATAACATCGATGAAATACCTACAGGACGGGGTATTCAAGCTGAACCGATATTGCATTCCCCATCGTTATTTGCCAATGAAGAAAATTTCAAATTAGTAGCTAAAAAGAGCGCTTTAAGAAGAGAAGTTGAGACGAAGCTTGAAACTGAACTCGAAGAAATAAGAAAAGAATTAAGGCTCACAACAATTCGTAACGATGACGAGAATGACGGGCGCTATGAAAGACGTATAACTAGGTTAGCCAAAAAGAAATTAGTTAAAAGTGATGAACTACAAAAACTTGAAAAAGAGTTAGATCAGGCAGCTAAATTGGCAAATAGACAGCCACGCCCTCATTCTGCTAAAGTCATGGTCATGAAGGAGGCTCCTGGGATTGCTCCTACTTATTTGCTACAAAGAGGAGCGTATGACGCACCTGACAAATCAGAAGAATTAACACGAACTGTACCTAAAATATTATTAGGCAATCAAGAACCTCCAAAAGATCGATTAGAGCTTGCTCAATGGATTATGAGTGATAAAAACCCTATTACAGCAAGAGTTATCGTTAATAGAATGTGGCAACACTTTTTTGGTACAGGTATTGTGAGTACAGTTGAGGATTTTGGTAGTCGTGCTGAATTCCCAACTCACCCTGAATTATTAGATTGGTTAGCAATTAATTTTAAAGAGAGTGGTTGGGATATGAAAGCTATGAATAAGCTTATTGTATTAAGTTCCACATTTGCTCAATCTTCAAAATTAACTGAGGCTAATGTAGATAATAAATGGTTGACTAGAGGCCCTAGATTTAGGCTCAATGGTTATGTTATAAGAGATCAAGCATTACATGCTTCTGGTTTACTTTATGAAAAATTAGGTGGGCCTTCAGTGAAGCCTTATCAACCAGAAAAGCTTTGGCAAAGTGTAGCTGGATCTTTATCTAATACTTATGAAGAATCTAAAGGAAAAGATTTATATAGACGTAGTTTATATACTTATTGGAAAAGAGCTGTGAATCCACCGCGCCAACAAATTTTTGACGCTCATTCTCGTGAAGTTACTTCAGTCACTGTCCAAAGGACTAACACTCCATTGCAGTCTTTAGTTCTTTTAAATGATAAGACCTTTATTGAAGCTGCAGTACATTTAACCACTAAGGTTAGCAAAACAGTATCAAATAGTGATGAAGCTTTAAAGGCTATTTATAAGACAGCTATTGGTAAAGAACCAAATGAAACCATGTTAAATTTATTAAAAGAATCTTACTCTATTTATGAAAATGACGCTAAACTTAATCAAGAAGATGCCAAACTTTTTCTAAAAGGTTATATAGAAGAAAATCAGTATAATGATCAACTAGTAGCTTTAGCCATGGTGGCACACACTATTTTTAATTTAGATGAATTTATAACCTACGAATAAAATTATGATGAATAATAATCCACTAGAAGAAGAATTATTAATGTATTCTCGACGTCATTTTTTTGGTAAAATGGCAAAGGGAGTTGGAGCCATGGCTTTAGGAGGAATGGTCACTAAGGATCTTTTTGCCAAGGAAGTTGCTGAAAGAAAATTGAAACAAGTTGCACCAACTGCAAAAAATGTTATCTATTTATTTCAGAGTGGTGGACCTTCTCAACATGATTTGTTTGATCATAAACCTAAGCTTCAGGAGTTAAACGGCGAAGATTTAAGAGATCACATCCAAATGACTCAGCGCATAACGGGGATGTCTGTGGGGCAATCAAAATTTCCTTTTGCGGGAACTGTTTTTGATTTTAAAAAGCATGGTGAAAGCCAGGCTGAAATTAGTGAGTTATTGCCACATATAGCAGGAATAGCTGATGAGATATGTATTGTCAAAAATATGTATACTGAAGCTATTAATCATGATCCTGCCATTACATTTTTCCAAACAGGGTCGGAAATTCCAGGTAGACCAAGCATGGGGTCATGGATGTCTTATGGGTTAGGATCATTGAATGAAAACTTGCCTACATTTGTTTCGATGGTTTCTAGGGGGTCAGGAAGACCTAACTGTCAGCCTTTGTACGATAGATTGTGGGGTAGTGGTTTCTTACCAACTCAGTATTCAGGAGTTAAATTTATGCCTACAGGCGACCCTGTACTATACCTTAAGAACCCTGAAGGATTACGCCCGTCATTAAGGAAGAAAATGCTAGATCAAGTTAATTTAATGAATGAAGCTAAGTTGAAGGAGTTTGGAGATCCTGAAATTTTTACTAGAATTAAACAGTATGAATTGGCTTATAAAATGCAGACTTCAGTTCCTGAATTAAGTGATTTGTCTGATGAACCGCAACATATTTTAGATATGTATGGACCAGATGTTCATAGAAGAGGTAGTTACGCATTTAACTGCATTATGGCCAGAAGACTTGTCGAAAGAGGAGTTAGATTTACTCAATTATACCATATGGGCTGGGATCAGCATGCTACTCTACCTAAAGACATAGTTGGTCAGTGTAAAGATATAGATCAACCCTCAGCTGCTCTAATTAAAGACCTCAAACAAAGAGGTTTATTAGATGACACATTAGTTATATGGGGAGGTGAATTTGGTAGAACGGCTTATAGTCAAGGAGCTTTAACTAAGACTAATTACGGTAGAGATCACCACCCTAAGTGCTTTACTAAATGGTTGGCAGGTGGTGGCATTAAGCCTGGCATGACATACGGTCAAACAGATGATTTTGGTTATGGTATTGTGGATGCTGATGGCAATCCTGTAAACCCTGATAAACATCACTACACTCCAGATGCAGTTCATGTGCATGACTTACAAGCTACAATTATGCATATCATGGGCATTGATCATACTCAATTAACTTATCAGCATCAAGGTCGAGACTTTAGGCTTACTGACGTGCATGGAAAAGTAGTAAAGGGTATTTTAAGCTAAATTAAAAAGAATAACTCATTTAATCAAAACCTATTTTGCATAAATTAAAAATAATTTCTTTAGTTGTTTTAATAGCCTTATCTATATTAATTGGTTTTTCAGCCAAACTCTTAGGGTTATTACCTGAGCAATTAGTTGAGTGGTACCATTTTATTGGTTCCTTTCATCCGCTATTACTTCACTTACCTATTGGTTGTACCTTATTGCTTTTAACTTGGGAGATTATAGGTTTTGTATACAAGCCTTATCAATCGAAGTCTTTAGAAATACCTCTTATTTTTAATGCTTTAACAAGCTTAATGGCTATGTTTTTGGGTTTGGTTTTATACCAAACTGGAGATTGGCAAGGTGATTTAATTGAAAGTCATTTAATTGGAGGTTGTGTATTTACTATTATGGCAATTTGGTTGCCGTATATTTACATCTGTATTAGCAATAAGCTGATTTATAGAATAAGCTTATTTATTTCAGTCATTACTTTAACTCTTGCTGCTCATAAAGGTGGAGAAATTACACACGGAGATCCCTTAGATAAAGCGCCTTGGAAAAAGCAAGCCAAAGAGACAACTAACCCTAATATATATTCAGATATAGTAGTCCCTATATTAGAATCAAAATGTTATAGTTGTCACGCTGCAGAGAAGCAAAAAAATGGATTGCGTTTAGATTCAATAGCCATGATGCTTAAGGGTGATGATTTAGGAGCAGTCATCGTGCCTTACAAAACAGATGAGAGTCGATTAACTCTCACGATAGAGCATCTTCCTATCGATGATGACTATCATATGCCTCCTGAGAATAAGCCTCAAGTTACTCCATCTGAATTAGAGCTATTAAAATGGTGGATTAATTTAGGTGCTCCAGAAGAGCAATATTTAAATGACACAGAAATTCCTAGTGAGCTTCAAATTATTCTAGAATCATACATGGGTTCTGAGGCTCTTGAGAAAGAACCTCAAGTTAAAAATTTAACTCAATTAAGACAAGAAAAGGAAGAATTGCAAAAACGTAAGCAAGTATTGGATGAAAAAATTAATATAATTTTCGAAAAATATCCTAAATCCGTAGAGTATATCGATATAAATAATTTAAATTTGTATTTTACCGCGGCTAGCTTTAAAAGTAAATTTACAGATAATAGCCTTAATGAATTAGTTCCAATAGCTAATTACATTAAAGAGCTAGACCTTAATGGTTCAAAGGTGTCAGAAGGCTTATCTAATTTTATCCCTAAAGCTAAAAATGTCGAAATAGTTCAATTAGCTAATACTCCTATTAATAATGAGAACCTAAAACCTTTAGCTGAAATTAATAGCTTACGTATTTTGAATATTCATTCTACTCAAATTACTGATGAATCTATAGAGCTATTAACTCAGCTATCTAATCTTGAAAAACTCTACCTCTGGAACACTAAAATTAGTGCTCAAGGAATTAAGAAAATTCAAGAAAAGTTGCCTAAATGCTTAATTATAGGGGGCTCAAAAGAAGCTTAGCTTATTAAGTTTAGTTTATCTATTTCTATCAAATTGAAAAACTAAACTTAATAAACAATATATAACAGCTCTATGGTCAGCCTTAAAGCTACCACTATAAAATCTGTATTATTGTAGGATTAAATCTAGTGTTATAAAAATTACTATAGTGTAAACTAGATTTATTAATGAGACTTGCCTTCACTGTTTTACTGATTTATCTTTTTACTCAAAATTCATTTGCAACTGTTCTTATTTTAATAAAAAAATCTGTGTCAGCAAAATAAATCTACTATTTCATTAATTTAATTCTTTTGCTCTATGTTTATTAAATATTATTTACTACCTACTATTTTTATTTTTACCACAGCGTTTTATTTTTCTCCTTTTATTATCGATTTAGTGAGTCCAGGTAAATTTTCAGGGTTTTTATTTGGGATGAACTTAATTGTGTGGCTGATGTTGCTTCTGACTCTAGGCATAGGTTATTTAGTTTGGTTAATTAGGCATGCTACACGTAAAACTTTATCTAAACATCACTGGTTAAGCGCAGGTATTATTTATGCCCTATACGCTATGATTATTACCCTTTCTTCCATGGGCTATGTATTGAGTGTTTAAATTAGTTTCTTAAGTAAGTCTTAAGCTTGAATTATCTAATAAAAGCCTCTATAAATCAGACAATATTATGTCTAGTCAATTTGGAACTCTTTTTCGTATCAGCACTTTTGGTGAATCACATGGCGTAGGCGTCGGCGTTATTATTGATGGTTGTCCTGCCCAATTAGACCTTTGTGAAGCTGATGTTCAAGCCGAGCTAGATAGAAGAAGACCAGGACAAAGTGATATTGTAACTCCTCGCAAAGAAGCTGATACAGTGCAAATTTTATCAGGAATTAGCCAAGGAAAAACCCTCGGCACATCGATTGCCATGCTGGTAAAAAATAAAGACCAGCGTCCCGGTTCTTACGACACCATGGAGAGCGTGTATCGTCCTTCGCATGCTGATTACACTTACGATGCTAAATTCGGATTTAGAGCTATTTCAGGTGGTGGCAGAGCCTCTGCACGCGAAACGATTGCTCGCGTTGCTGCAGGAGCCGTAGCCATGAAAGTACTCGAACAGCTCTGCCCTAATTTAGAGATTTTAGCTTGGGTAGACTCTATTCAACATTTGCAAACTAATATTCAGAATTTAGATAGTATCACCAAAGAAATAATCGAGAGCACTCCAGTAAGAACTGCAGATGCAGCTATTGCAGCTCCCATGATTGAGCATATCAAAAAAATTCGTTCTCAAGGCGATTCCATAGGAGGTGTAATCCGCGCTTATGTCAAAGGCGTGCCTGCAGGTCTAGGTGAGCCCGTTTTTGATAAGCTCGAAGCAGATTTAGCCAAAGCTATGCTAAGCCTGCCTGCAACTAAAGGGTTTGAAATTGGTTCTGGATTTGGAGGGACCCAACTTACAGGTAGCCAACATAACGATGCTTTTTATACTCAAGATGGGGTTGTCAAAACCAAAACTAATCGCTCAGGGGGTATTCAAGGGGGCATCTCTAACGGCGAAGCTATTGATTTTAGAGTAGCGTTTAAACCAACTGCCACTATCATGAAAGAGCAAGACACCGTCAATGCTGATGGTGATGAAACAACACTCAAAGGCAAAGGTCGCCACGATGCCTGTGTTTTACCAAGGGCTGTACCTATTGTTGAATCGATGGTTGCTCTCGTACTTTGTGATCATGCACTCAGACAGCGTGCTCAAAATTCGGCATTAACTCCCAAATCTCTTACTCCTCAAGCTTAATATTTATCTATTACTATGGACTCCAGCTTAAGCCTCTTAGATAACATCATGCAGTTTATGCAAGAGCAAAGCTCTACAGTCCAATGGGTTTTATTAGCGATTATGGCGCTTATCGCTTTATATTTTATTTGGGCAACTATCACTAATTTTTTTAATTTTATTTTTGGAGTTATCGCATTTTTTCTGAGTGTCATTGCTGCTTTCTTTGCATGGAAGTTTTCAGAAGAAGTTGCCTATTTTCTGTCTCCTAATCCTCCTAGCTGGTTATATTGGGCTATTCCTCTAGCGGCTCCTCTTGTTGTATTTACAATAGTTGTCGTTATTAAAAATCGCATTAGCTATAGCGTCAATCAAGATGATGAGCTCGAGCTTGAACGTCGCAGAAAAAACCACAACTTAACCAGTAAAGATAAAGCTCGTGACAAAAAACCTAAAAAAACATTTTTCAAACAATTATTCACCACTTTATTTTTAGGTGGTATTTTTGTTTCTTGCCTTTTTCTTTATTTAACTATTTCCGGTAAATCTAACTTGTTACAAAGCAGCCTTCCTAGTTCAGCACTCAATTTAACAAACCTATCTAAATTAGACTTAAATGATTTAGAAGCTATGTCAGAACAGGTAGCTAAGCTAGCTGATATAAAAGAGTTAGGTTTGCTTAGTCAATTTATTTTATATGAAGCACAAGCCCCTACTAATTTGCAGCGAATATTACCTCCAGATAACTACCAAACTATCATGCAACTACCTATTGAAGAGTGGTTAACAGATCCTTCATTTAATAAGGCTGCCCAGCAAGAAAACAATGCTGCCCTCCTCATGAAAATTGTACAAAAAACGCCTCACCTCACCCCTGAAATTAAAGCTGCCTTAGCTAATTTTGAAGTCACTGCTCAAGATAGTTTTGAAAAATAAATTTACTATTCCTTATAATCCACGATGCCTATTAGTTCTTACGATATTGTTATTGGCTTAGAAGTCCACTGCCAAGTTAAAACCAACACAAAGATGTTCTGTAGTTGCGCTACAGGATTTGGTGCTCAAGTTAATACAAACACCTGCCCTGTTTGCCTAGGTCTACCAGGAGCGTTACCTGTTATTAATCATGAGGCTGTCAAAAAAACGCTCATTGCAGGACATATGCTGGGTTGTCACCCACCTAAAATTTCAAAATGGGACAGAAAAAATTATTTCTATCCTGACATGCCTAAAAACTATCAGACTACTCAGCTTGATTTACCGCTATGTATTGATGGTGAAGTGCCTCTATACGCGCACAATTACCCAAAAGAAAGCGTCAAAGACATAGACCCTAACAAACCTGTCATTAAACTTGATCATATCCACCTAGAGGAAGATGTAGCTAAGTCTACTCATTTTAATCAGCATTCTCTTATTGATTTTAACCGTGCGGGCACACCTCTTATGGAGATTGTGACCATGCCAGATATTGAGACTCCTGAGCAAGCTGTTTCCTATTTAAAGTCTCTACAACAAATTCTTATTTATGGTGGTATCTCAGATGCAGATATGGAAAAAGGACAACTCCGTTGTGATGTCAATGTCTCACTTAAGCCCAAAGGGCAGGTCAAGTTTGGTGAAAAAATTGAACTCAAAAATCTCAATTCCATTACTGCTGTACGTAAATCTCTCTATTACGAAATTAACAGACAAGCCCAAGAGCTCGATGCGGGTATAGCTCAAATCCAGTCAACACGCCGCTGGGATGATGAGCTAGGCGAGACTCAACTAATGCGTACTAAGGAGAATGCCGATGATTATCGCTATTTCTCTTGTCCAGATTTGCTGCCTATCGCTACAGAACCATTTATGGAAGAAGTTAAATCACTTTGCCCTGAACTTCCTCACCATAAGCAACAACGTTTTATTACTGACTTTAAGCTCAATGATTATGATGCCTCTATCTTATGTAGTGAGCGCAGTATTGCCGACTTTTTTGAGCTCAGTTTAGAGCAAGGAGCAGGCATAGAGCCTAAAAAAATTGCTAACTGGATTATTAATGAGCTAATGAGCCTTATTAATAAAGATAATCTCAGCATCACCCAATGTGTAATTACACCTACTCATATCGCAGGTTTAGCTAGACTGGTTCAGGATAATATTTGTTCAAATAACCAAGCCAAAGAAGTCCTTCAAGCACTCGCTGATTCTCCAGAAAAAACCGCAGAAGCAGTAGCCAAAGAGTTAGGATTTGAAGCAGCATCTGCAGGTGACAATGCCGAGTTAGAATCTATTATCGCAGGTTTACTAGCTGACAATCCTGACAAAGTAGCTGAAATCAAAGGCGGCAACACAAAAGCTGCCAACTGGTTTACAGGGCAAGTCATGAAAGCATCACAGGGTAAGGCCAACCCTAAAATAATTAGCCAAACTATTATGTCTCAATTAGGACTGTAATTGCCCCGCCTATCTATCATGTCTGCAAAAAAAACAATAGCAGTTCCGCATTGGAAAAGCTTAATTGCGCTAATTGTTTTGCAGGCACAAAATGCTTTTAATGATAATATTGCTAAATCGGCTTTTATAGCCTTAGGGTTTTCGTTATTTGAAAAATCAACGACCATAGAATATGTAGTGACAATACTTAGTATTGTACCTTTTTTATTTTTTATTCGTTTAGCTGGTTGGATGTCTGATCATTTTGACAGGACATGGATTATACGCATAGCTATGGTGACCCAGTGTGTGATTTTTAGTATTTTAATTTTCTTGGCGCAGAAAAATTATCTTAATTGGTCCTTAGTTGCTTTCTTTATTTTGGCATTGCAATCAGCTATTCTTAGCCCTGCAAAAAAAGCCATTACAAAAGACCTTTCTGGCCCAGACAAACTCAGCCTAGCTTCAGGGCTCATAGAGTCAACCAATCTACTTGGTATTTGTGTAGGACAAATTATAGGTAATATTTGGTACGCTAATTTAAACACCATCAACGACGAGTCAATTGACAATTCTTTTCCAGCAAGCCCATGGACAGCTATTGAGTTCATATTTATTGTACTACTTATTATGGCAATATTGCCATTAGTGCTTAGCTTCATCCTACCAAAAAAGAATCAGATTCCTAATTCCTCTGATAAAAAAGCTAAATTCACCAAATGGGCTGAACTCTTAAGTATACCGTCTCAATACCCTAAATTGTTTATCTCAATTCTTATGCTTGCCTGCTTTTTTGGGATTGCTGGGTTCATTAATTTACTGCTAATTCGGTTTGCCAAAGAGCTAGCACAAGGAAATGATATTTTATTTACCCAGCTTAATTTCAAATTACTCATTGCTCTTAGCTTAGGACTCGTTGTCGGTTCACTCACAGCTAGTATTCTATGCCGTAAAAAAATAAGACTTTGGGTCAGCTTAATTGGCTCAGTCTTATTTGTTATTTGTTCATTTAATCTCTACAACGCTTATCAAGTAGCCTTAACCTCTGGACTAGAGCAAATGCAGCCTCTTTACATCGCTTACTTCCTCGCTGCGGGAACTGCTACATTTTGGTTTGTACCTGTAAATGCTTACGTTCAACAGCACGCCCCTAGTGAGGTTAGAGGGCAAATACTTGCCTTAAGTAACGCATTAAACTGTATCTTTGGTATTATAGCTGTAGTTCTCTCTCTGCTATTACAATTGGCTGGATTTGGCATCCAAACCTCTTGCTGGGTTAGCACTCTTATTGGCATAATCATCGCTTATTATATTTGGAAAAATTACCTAACCCTCAACACCCCTGATTTTCTCAAAGATCAGTATAAGCTCATGAAATGGTTCAGTAATTGGTGGCATTCACACTACAAAATCCCTGCTCTACCTCTCAATCATGAGCGCATCGTACGTGACGAAGGCGTGCTCCTCACACCTAATCATGTCAACTATGCAGATGTTTTCTTCCTATCAACGAGTTACCCTCGCCCTATTCGTTTTGTGATGGACGCCAACCTATCCAAAGGTCTCCTCAAAAAAGTCACCGAATACTTTAATACTCTAACTATTCGACCCTCTCGAGCCAAAGAAGCCATTAAGAAAACCATCGAAGCTCTCCAAGAAGGCTCAGTGATAGGCTTCTTCCCCGAAGGTAGGCTTAGTCGAACAGGCGCACTCAACGAAATTCAAAAAGGTGTTATTCTTATCCTACGCAAATCTCAATCAAAAGCCCAACCTATCTACGTAGACGGTAGCTGGATTAGTTGGTTTGGATTTAGTGGTGGTAAGTACTTTAAATATATTACAGGAAAACGAGCCTATCCTACTCTAGTGAATATAGGAGAACCCATTGACAGTAGCAATATTAGTCAAGCCGCGCTACAGACCAGTTTATCTGGGCTAGCTCAAGAGTGTATCGAGCACATCATCGATACTTATGATAACATTCAATTCCCTGAATTAACTAAGAAATTTTCTCTCCTTGCGCAAATCAACGCCCATCGTTTGCACCGCACTTACTGCATCGCAAATACTCAAAAAGTGCATTTCCTAATTCATACTGAGCAGCTTAGCTCTACACTACAGGAAACCTTTAGCTTCTTTCAAGCTCGCTTTGGTGGACTCATCAGCTTTTTTGACACCCAAAAACAGTTTGAAAGCTACTATGCACAGTACGCCAAGAAATCCAAACCCCAGAATATCTGGATAGGCTCAACTCAGCTCATCAACTGGGTTAAGCAGCAAAATACCAAACAAGATCAGCAAGCTCTACAATACCTCTACTTTATTAATCAAGACAACCAAACCCCTCTACCTGAAAATTTAGCTGAATATAAAAACAATAATTGGCATATATTACCTATGTATCATGACCAAGATGCTCTCATATCACTATCAATGCCTTTACCTACTGGAGAGCCAGACCCATCAGGTTTTGAAGAAGAAACAGGAGAAAAAGAAGGTACTTGGGGCAGAATTCTACCAGGAATATCATTACCTCCACAAGAAAATGATAGCTGGGAACTGCATGAAAATATCTGGCTTAAACCTAAATAAAGCCTTAAGCCTTAAGCCTTAAGTCTTAAGTTTAAGTTTAAGTTTACACTTTATTTTAACTTAAAGTTTACTTTATATTAACTTTTTAAAAAATATTGCTGACAAATATCGGTAATACTCTGCCAATTTTGCGCATCAAAAAACTGTTGTGATTTAGGGTAATCAACTCTAAGCAACTTAAGAGTTGCGGATTTATCTCTCTTGCTTAGACGATGCCCCTCATCATTGCAAAGCAATGGATGATGTATGTAAGTAGGAGTCGATAAATTCAACAGCTCTTGTAATACTCGATGTAGATGTGTGGCTTCTCGTAAATCCTCACCCCTTATAACATGAGTGATACTCTGAGCATCATCATCAATAACCACTGCTAGATGATAAGAAGTCTGAACATCTTTACGGGCAATGATAGTATCATTAACTAGATCCCAATTAATCTGAGTTCTCTTTGGTTGGGTTAAATCATTAAAACTTAGTTCAACTCCATCATTTTCTAATTGTTCACGTATTTTTCTACTATCTATACGCCAAGAATAAGCCTTATCAATTGCTAATAATTCTTGTCGTTGTATGTGACTCAAGTGCTTACAAGTACCTGGGTAAGCTTCTGTACTAGGCGCATGTGGAGCATTAAGTAAACTATCAACGACTTGATTATCAAGAGCCTGCTTAATATCCTTACGCGTACAAAAACACGGATAGATAAATTCTCGCTCTTTGAGCTTATCTAAAGCTTGAGCATATAGAGCTAATCTCTCACTTTGACGTAGACAAGGTTGAGATTGATTATAACTAAAACCTAACCATGCCAAATCCTCCATGATACTATGCTCAGACTCCACAGAACAACGAGTATAATCAATATCCTCCCAACGCAACAAAGGCTCAGCCACAGCTAAACCTAACGCCCTATTACTCTGCACAAACTGCTCAATCAGCCACGCACTATACGCATGCCCCAAATGCAAATCCCCACTAGGTGACGGCGCAAAACGAGTGATGATAGGTTGAGGCATTTGATTTATCACTGTTTGTTTTATTTAAGTAAGAAATAAACCGCTACACATGCAACAATAGAGATTAATAGACCTATTAAAATGAACACATCTTTAGCTAGATATTTGTGACCTTTAATTGTGACTCTGTACTGGTCTTTTTTGTTAGGCATAGCCTTATGCCCTAAAGGTTGTATTTGTATATTACCTAAAGAAAATATATTTAAAAATACCCAGCCTATAGCATAAAATAATCCTTTGACTAATGGCTCAAGTAAGCCTTTTGCTAATTTTTCTAACATCATAAATACTTAAAAAGTAAATCATACAAATTTAACTTATTCAATCTAAGTTAGCACTCTATCATATCTAAAAGCTAGCAAGTTATTTTAGATGATGTTGCCTTTGATGGAAAAATCATAGCGCACAGTGTAGACAAAAGCTAATTTTAAAACCATTGAGATTATTGAATAACTAGCAAAGCTGAGCATTAATACTGACCATACACTTAAAGCTAGCGAGTTATTTTAGATGATGTTGCCATTGATGGATAAATTATCACACTTCTCAAGCCTCCAAGCATGCTAAGTTTAAGTAAGATGCGAGGCATTTAAGATGTTGCTGTAGAAAAGAAGAGCTACTGCAATCATCTTAAAAAACGAAGCAGATTGCTTGAAATTATCATGCCTACTTATCTGAGGACGCCGTCTTTGACTATGAGCGCTGATAGATCTCCAATACGCTCTAGACACCTTGTAATGAAAATCAAATTCATAAAGGCTTGGTTGTAGGTGGAATCGGTTTGATTCATGGCTTTGGTGAGACTTTTGATGTACTCTGAGCACTTGAAATCGAGGATGGAGTCTTGATCTATAATACTTTGCGCTAGCTTGGCATCTTGGTTGCGGTAGCTCATGATTGCTGCCTGTATAGACTCAGAAGTGAGTGAGTACAGAGGCTCTATGCTCTTAGTTTCCGAGACTTCTCGCTCTGAAATAATATACTTAGCATATTTAGCCATATTGGCTGCATGGTCGCCGATACGTTCAAAATGGGTGCTAATGAGGATTCCCTGTACTGTTTGGTGTAGGTCCCCTGCTAATGGATTAAAACGGGTTAGTATATTTAGCCCGCGCTGCGTGATAAGCTTATCCATTTGATTGATATGCTCATCGTTATTAATTACTTGATTGCATAATTCAATATTACTGGTGAGTAAGCCTTTGATTGCCATATCGACATGGCTAAATGATTCAGCTCCAATCTGAAGGATGCTATCAACCAAGTTTTTAAGAGCTTCTTCGTAAGCTTGATTGATATGCTGATTCATTTATTTTAAAACTAATTACTTGAAACGTATGGCATGTTTTTTGCCTATTTTAAAAACGTCTCCTGTCGCTAACTCTGGCTTAGCATGTATATCAGTAAGCTTGGTTTCATTGAGCTGAATAGCTCCTGTGGCGATAAGCTGCTTTTTGATGTCGCCATTGGAGCGCTTAATGCTAAATGCTTGCTCATAAGCGAGACTGACTATTTGCACTAAATTTTCTGTAGAGTCAAAGAGGCTGATTTCCAATTCTGGTAAATCGCTTGAAGCTAAATCTTTTTTTGAAAATTGGCTCTCCCAATTAAGTAGTGCTTGCTCAGCTAAGTCAGCAGAATGATAACGTGTGACAATTGATTTAGCTAGAGCTTTCTTAGCGTCCATTGGGTGTTGGCTTTCATCTAAAGTTTCACCTAACAACAGTGTGTAGTAACGCCCCATGAGATCATCAGAGATACTCATTATCTTGCCAAACATGTCATTAGGAGCTTCATTGACCCCAATATAGTTGCCATAAGATTTAGACATTTTTTTGACGCCGTCTAGACCTTCGAGTAATGGCATGAGTAGTACTACTTGCTGAGATTGCCCTTCAGCTTTTTGTAACTCACGTCCTACGAGGTTATTAAATAGTTGGTCTGTCCCTCCAATCTCAACATCGGATTTGACCATAACTGAATCCCAACCCTGCATAATTGGGTACTGAAGTTCATGAATAGAAACTGGGGTGCCCTCTTTGACTCGTTTTTTAAAGTCCTCACGTTGGAGCATCTGCTGTAGAGTAACTCTAGCATTGAGCTTAAGCACTTCTTCGTAAGTCATTTTACGGAACCATTCGCCATTATATACAATCTCTGTTTTTGATTCATCCAGAATTTTAAAAGCTTGCTGAGTATAGGTTTTGGCATTAGCTAACACCTCTTCGCGGGTGATAGGTGGGCGAGCTACTGAACGTCCTGTAGGGTCACCTACTGTGGCAGTAAAATCACCAATAATAAGTACTGCTTGATGACCCAAACTCTGAAATTGACGTAACTTCTCAAGGGCTACACTATGCCCAAGGTGTATGTCTGGAGCTGTAGGGTCTACACCTAATTTAACTCTTAGAGGTCTACCCTCTTGCAGTTTTTTTTCAAGTTCTTCGGTACTGATAATTTGGCTCGCGCCTTGAGCTATAAGTTTTAACGATTCTGATACATTCATAGCTATTAAAATTCAGATATATGCAATGGAGATAGGTAGTAAGGTATCCCTGCTTTAAGGTTAGAGGATACACCTGACAAGTTTACGTTTACTTCTGTCTTACCTGTGAATTTAGCTCCAAATAAACTTAAGTAATCGTTAATACTTGGCTTGTGAAAATGCTTGATAACTTGAGCGTTAGGGATGTTAGCAATCTCTTTAAGTTTATTGATGGCATCTTCTTGATAGCCTAAGCTATCTACTACTTTGAGCTCTTTGGCTGTCGTACCTGAATACACACGACCATCCGCAACATAGCCACGCAAGGTTGCTTCATCTAAGCCTCTAGATTCAGATACAATATTAATAAAGCGTACATAAGACTCTTCCACCATATTTTGGATAATTGAGTCTTCTGTTTCTGTCATATTGCGAGAACCGCTGAGGATATCTTTGTGGGGTCCACTCTTATAAACTCGCATTTCCACACCAATTTTTCCAAGTAAGTCTTGATACTTAGGTGATTGAATAATCACACCTATACTACCTGTAATTGTAGTGGGTGATGCCACGATATAAGGCGCTCCACAAGCTAGGTAATAACCACCAGAAGCAGCTATGCCATCTAAATAAACTAGAGTTGGTTTCTTATCTGCAGCTGACTTAAGGGCTTCATACATCTTATCTGAGGCGGTTACTTCTCCACCTGGAGATTTAATTCTTACTAAAATAGCTTTGGTCGCATCATCTGCTAAAGCTCTGGTAAGCTGCCCTTGAAAGCTCTCTACCATTGAAGGTTGGCTTGCGTAATCACTATGATCAGAGATGACGCCTTCCACTTCGATAAGTCTAATTTTTTCATTAGCTGAACCTTTACTGACAACTTCTTCAGTCAGTCCTCCTGAATCAAGAATCGAAGAAAAATCACTATAACTAGAAGAATAAGTAGTGGTACCCGCTGTGAATAATGCCACTATGATTAAAACACCACCAATGATTTGGATGAGGTAGATACCTCCTAGGGCTGCTAGAATATTAACGAAGACATTTTTCATAATAATTTAAGATAAAAGTAATAGTGATTTTTTAAGTTTTTCTATGAATACTTCAACTTCTTCAAGAGTATTGTAACAAGCAAATGACGCTCTAATCGTACCCGTAATTCCTAGTTGTTGCATGAGTGGCTGACAGCAATGATGACCTGTACGTACAGCAATACCAAACTGATCCAGTAAAGTCCCCACATCATAATGATGCACTCCTTTGACATTAAAGGAAACCAAGCCATTAGGCACCACTCCTGGTGTGTATAGCTCAATATTGTCTAAACTTTGCAAACCTTTGAGCGCTAATTGAGTGAGTTCTTTTTCATGGTTTGCTACAGCATTCCAGTCTAAACTTTGAGCAAATTTAACCGCTTGGGCAAGTGCTATCCCTCCTGAGATATTTGGTGTTCCCGCTTCATATTTATTAGGTAACACATTATAAGTTGTTTTGGCAAACGTGACTTCCGCAATCATTTCGCCACCACCCTTGTAAGGAGGTAGTTCATTAAGCAAATCTTCTCTCCCCCAAAGAACACCAGTACCTGTAGGCCCATAAAGTTTATGCCCTGAAAACACATAAAAATCAGCACCTAATGCCTGAACATCTAGCGGGTAGTGTGCCACCCATTGAGCACCATCGACTAGAGTAAGTGCTCCGTTCTGCTTGGCTTTAGTAATATATTTATCTACTGGAGGTATAATTCCTAATGCATTGGATAAATGAGTGATAGCTACTAACTTAGTTTTACTCGTTATGAGTTCCAAACCTTGCTCCCAATCAATCGCTCCGTCTTGAGCAACAGGCACGTATTTAAGAATCGCTCCTGTTGCCTCACAGAGCATTTGCCATGGCACAATATTAGAGTGGTGTTCCAAACCTGAAACGACAATCTCATCACCTATTTTTAAGTAATTTGCTTTATCTAAAATGGTAGCCACAAGATTAATCCCTTCTGTGCAACCACTGGTAAAAATAACCTCTTTGACACTCTTGGCATTAATGAATTGAGCTATTAAGTCACGAGATTCTTCGTAATCTGTAGTAGCGACCTGCGATAAATGATGGACTCCACGGTGAATATTAGAGTTTGTTTTTGAATAATATTCACTGATTTTATCAATCACCACTTGGGGCTTTTGATTAGTCGCTGCATTATCAAAATAAATAAGATCAGATTGATTCTTAATTTTTTGTTTTAAAATAGGAAACTGATCTCTAATATTTAACATTCTTTATTATTTATAGGTTAACCTGTTTTAACCAGTTGTTCGTAACCCACTAGCAATCGCATTAATAGACAATAAAATTTGAGGGAAGAATTCTTCTGCTTCCTCAGGCTTTCCTTGTTCTATCAAATCACGCCATTTTTTAATTTGAGCAATTTGCTGTAAATGAAGTAGTTTAAGAGATTCTTCTCTAAGTTCTAATGTTTTAGCAACACGTGGACGACGCTCTTCAATCTTTCTGCCAAATAGTTTATGTATCCATTTAGCGGTAAGTTTGTACTCTTTGTCTATTGGGTTAAGAAATTCATCTGCAATAGCTCTATCTTTGACTAAATCTCCATAAGCATGCATTAATTCTAAATCGGCAGACCTAAGGCTCATTTCTATATTAGTGAATACATAGCGTAAGAAATCGTGCTCTCCTATCGCTTTTTTAAGCTTCTCTATACCTGTATTGTCAGCAACGTTTAACGCTTCAAGAGCTGACCCCACACCAAACCAACCCGGCAAATAGAACCTAGACTGAGTCCATGAGAACACCCAAGGAATCGCGCGCAAATCATCGAGACTATAACTATTCACATCAACACGGCGTGCAGGACGCGAACCAATACGAGCATTTTCTAAGGCATCAATAGGTGTTGCCTGACGGTAAAATGCTATAAAATTATCTTCAGCTAACAAGCTTTGATAAGTTTTCTGACTTGTTGTGCTTAAGTCATTGAGCATATCCCTAAAGTCAATTTCTTTAGGCACGCCATACTTGTGCTGAGCAGTCGTTACCGTAACGCCTGCAATAAGTAATTCTAAGTTCTCTTGTGCTGTGCTTGGGTTAGCGTATTTTTGAGCAACAGTTTCACCCTGCTCTGTCATACGAAAACGCCCCTGAAGAGAACCATGTGGCAATGCCTTAAGGAACCAGTTAGTTGGACCTGCACCACGAGAGATAGTTCCACCACGACCATGGAAATATTCAAGCATCACATTGTGTTTTTCACCTACTTGAGTTAGAGCTTCTTGCGCTCTAAACAAGGCCCAAGTAGCAGATAAAATACCACAGTCTTTATTCGAGTCTGAGTAACCTAACATCACTTGCTGTTTAGACTGCCCTTGTGCACTCACAATACCTGCACTAAGGTAATGATCCATGATTTCAGCTGACATATCTAAATCATCCATAGTCTCAAATAACGGAACGACCTGTAATGGACAATTCCAGTAGGTTTTATTCCAGGTGCTTAATCCCGCTTCTTTGGCTAAGAAATGCACCACTAATAAATCTGATACGCTACGTGTCATTGATACAATCAAGCTACCCAAACAATCGATACCATATTCTTGGCTAAATTCAGCAATCACTCGATAACAATCAAGTACAGCTTGAGCATTAGGCGATTGAGCATCGATTACCTGACCTGAGTTGAGTAATGTTTGCTCTTGGTTTAGCTGCTCCTCAAGGAAAGCTAAACGCTTCTCCTCTGACCAGTTTTTAAAATCAATATCCTCTTGACCAGCTAGAGCTAACATTTGCTCTACAGCTAGATTATGAAAGTCTGAGTTTTGTCTGATATCCAAACGGGCTAACTGCAAACCAAAAATACTCAACAAACGACGTTGTGGCACAATAAACTCATCAGCAATCAAATGAGCTTTTACCTCAATAAGACTTTCGTGAATAAGTTTCAAATCAGCATCTAAAGCCTCTTTAGTTACATAGCCGCCATCTTCGAAGTTTAGATCAAAGTCTAGCTTGTTTTTCATCCAATAGAGCATCTCTCTCCATGGTTCATACTTGTTATACTCAAGCACTTTGTAAGCGTCAGGATGATTTTTTAGCTCCTCTCTTAATGCTAAAAGCCTACGCTCTAAATTCAATGGCAACGCTGAATTATGTGTCGTAATACTAAGTTGACGAGCTAAGAACTCTAACTCATCACGCATCAATTTAACGGCCTGCTTACGTAATTCATAGAGAGTACTTTTAGTCACATCCGCAGTGACTAGTCCGTGTCCATCACGATCACCACCAATCCAAATACCAAATGAAGATAACGCCCCAGAAGCACGACGATACTCAAGAAACTTATCCTCATCATAACCAGCTTCCTTCCATGGCCCAATAAAGCTAGAACCCAAAGTTTTTAATACCTGTGGAAAACGTTTGCGTAGATAAAAGAGAGCATTTCTCAATTCATCATTGATATTAGGACGCACTAAATGAATCTCTCCCGTCAACCAAAGAGCCTCTAAACTCATCGCAATTTTTTTCTTAATACGATCGTAATCAAGGCTGCCTTTAGTCGTATCTTCGAGCTCTAAGAGTTGATTGTAAATACGACGATGCCATTCACGCACAGTAAGGCGCTTAGATTCAGTAGGGTGAGCCGTAAATACTGGCTCAATTTGGACCTGATCTAAAATTTCTAAAACTTGGTCTTCATTAAGATTAAGTTCGTGCTTGAGCTTCCAAATTGTCTCTGCCCAACTACCTCGAATTGAGTGAGCACCTAAACTGTCCTCCCGTTGTTTTTTAATTTGGCTAGCCACTCTCTCCTCTACCATATTGAGAATTTGAAAACTCAATGAGTAGAGCTGAGCCATAAGCTCAGTAGATATATGGGAGGCCTCACTTAATGGTTTAGCATCCTTTCTCCAAGGTATATAATCCAGCAACTCATCTTGTCCTAACTGCTTTAGAGCGACCGCTAAACAAGAGGATATCTCTTCTAAAGTTGAGTCTAATAAATCTAAGCCTGTTTCTAATAATTCCTGTCGTGAAGGGTTGTTCTCAAGCATATGCAGACCTTAACCCAATCAAGATAATTTGTAAATTATAGATTGAGTATAAAACACCATAAACTAAATAAGTTTTAAAGAGTTATCCAAAGCCCATAAATTGTCAATTAGATCATATAGCCATTCATGATTGACAATACGACAGTTAACCAATCTTATTTTTGAGATTGATTTTTAATCATAGACTCCAGCTCTTTTTTGGATTTCATATAAGGTACATACCAAATCGGACAATAAATAACAAAGAGACCTACAACTAGATAAAAACCTAAATCATCATAAATTTTATTCAGTAAAAACGTTATCAAAACGATAAATAATGAGCCAAATGGAATTATTGGAAATATTGCAGCACTAGCATTTGGTTCTCTTCCATTTTTCACATGACCTATATTCCCACTAATAATCTCTCCAGCAAAAGACATCGCTGCTAAAATTAATGAAATTATAATAACTATAATATACATTTACTTAGAACTCGCTTTAATAAGCGGTCAAATTGAGGCAGAATGCCTCAATGGTTTTGATGATTTAAGCGCAACAGTACTACTTATTCAGATTAGCTGATTTAACATTCACTTGCTCTTTCATATCTTGCTTATAAGCTATGATACGGTTTTGTACCTCGCTATCCATAGTCGATATAATTTGAGCAGCAAGAATACCTGCATTCTTAGCTCCATTGAGAGCAACCGTAGCTACAGGAACGCCGTTTGGCATCTGCAGGATAGATAAAATCGAGTCCCAACCATCAATAGAATTACTCGACTTAATGGGAACTCCAATCACAGGTAGCGGGGATATCGCAGCCACCATACCTGGCAAATGAGCGGCACCACCAGCACCAGCTATAATCACCGCTACACCTCTAGTATGCGCCTTGGACGAGAATTCATAAAGTTTCTCAGGAGTTCTATGTGCTGATACAATATCAATTTCGCATTCGATGCCTAATTCTAAGAGCACTTCTGCTGCCTGCTTCATAATCGGCAAATCAGAATCTGAACCCATGACGATACTTACTAATTTCTTTTGCATGATTTTACTTTGATTAACTGTTTAACTCTATCGGCTTTTTCTTGAGCTTCTTCTATCGATGCCGACATGATAGTCACATGCCCCATCTTGCGATAAGGTTTGGTAATTTTTTTGCCATAGATATGAATCTTGACCCCTTCGATTGCCATACTCTCGACTAAACCTTCATAATGCACAGGACCTTCGTGCCCCTCTGCTCCTAGGATATTAATCATAACCGAAGGCATCTTGATTTCTGTACTACCCAAAGGCAAATTAAGCACTGCTCGTAAATGCTGTTCAAACTGAGATGTCACAACGCTCTCAAAGGTGTGATGCCCACTATTATGAGGTCTAGGGGCCATTTCATTAACAACAATATCACCCTTGGTATCGAGAAAAAACTCAACAGCAAGCAAGCCTTCCATATCTAGCGTCTCAATAATTTTGCTGGCATAGTTCAGCGCTTTCTCTGATTTTTCTTCACTAATCACCGAAGGGCAAATCAGTTTATCAACCAAATTAGCCTTAGGATCAAACAACATCTCCACTACAGGGTAGCATTTGACCTCACCATTTTGATTGCGTGCGACGACTACCGATAATTCTTTTTCAATTGCGACCTTGGCCTCAATTACGCAAGCTCCATCGAGCAATTTACCTAGATCATTAACATCACTTATCACAGCTACACCACGCCCATCATAACCACCTTTACGCAACTTTTGCACAAACGGAAATTGAATGGCACCACTCTCAACAGCAATTAAAACTGCTGATTTAGATTCATATAGCTCAAAGCTAGAAGTAGGAATCTCATTGTCTTGATAAAACTGTTTCTGCAACCCTTTGTCTTGAATCAGCTCCAAAATCTCAGGACTAGGAGCAATCTTGCACCCTTCTTGTTTAAGTTTTTTAAGAGCTTCAATGTTGATATTTTCCAACTCAAAGGTCAGCACATCCACGAGCTTACCAAACTCATAAACCGCCTCAAAATCTAAGTTACTACCCTTAACATAATGTGACGCAACTCCTCTAGCAGAGCACTCCTCATCATTATCTAAAATATAACTCGCAATCCCCCACTTGCTCGCCTCTTGAATGAGCATCTTACCCAATTGCCCACCAGAGATAATGCCCAGTTTCAAATTTGAAGTTAGTAATTTTTCCA